>Ga0196970_1000463_pt1 | contig 46834 bp, 36 predicted proteins | sample S1v_513CmetaG_FD_148672 | JGI IMG/M metagenome (GOLD analysis project Ga0196970, IMG submission 148672) | Soil microbial communities from Anza Borrego desert, Southern California, United States - S1+v_5-13C | ecosystem: Environmental > Terrestrial > Soil > Desert | place: USA: California... | reverse complement strand
CGGCGCCGGCGATCTCCTCCTGCCCGTCCACCCCGTCGGTGTCGCCGGCGATGGCGTGGATGGCCGCATGGCCGTCCAGCGCGATGGCGAGCGACAGCAGGAACTCCACATTGCGGCCGCCGCGGCCGGAGCCGCGCACCGTCACCGTGGTCTCGCCGCCCGACAGCAGGATGCAGGGGGCGGTGAAGGGCTGCGCCCGCCCGGCCACCTGCAGGGCGAGGCCGCCCAGCACTTTGCCGACGTCGCGCGCCTCGCCTTCGATGCGGTCGCTCAGGATGTGCACCGGATAGCCGGCCTTGCAGGCGACGGCGGCGGCGGCCTCCAGCGCCATCTGCGGCGTGGCGATCAGGCGGGCTTCGCAGCCCGCCAGCCGCGGGTCGTCCGGCTTGACGCTTTCGCCGCGCCCGCTTTCCAGCAGCTCCAGCACCGCGGGCGGCACCGTGATGCCGTAGCGGCGGAGGATGGCGAGGGCGTCGGCGCAGCTGGTGGGATCGCCGACGGTGGGACCGGAGGCGATGTCCATCGGGTTGTCGCCGGGCACGTCGGACAGCAGCAGCGTCAGCACCCGGGCCGGGGCGCAGGCGGCGGCGAGCCGGCCGCCCTTCACCGCCGACAGGTGGCGGCGCACGCAGTTCATCTCGGAAATCGTGGCGCCGGAGGCGAGCAGGGCGCGGTTGACCGCCTGCTTGTCCTCCAGCGTCACGCCGCCCTGCGGCAGCGCCAGCAGTGCCGAGCCGCCGCCGGAAATCAGGCACAGCACCAGATCGTCCGCCCCGAGGCCGGAGACCAGCGCCCGGATGCGCTCGGCGGCGGCCAGCCCGGCGGCATCGGGCACCGGGTGGGCGGCCTCGACGATCTCGATACGCCCACACGGCACGGCATAGCCGTAGCGGGTGACCACCAGTCCGCAGAGGTCTCCCGGCCAATGGTCCTCGACCGCCCGCGCCATTGCCGCCGAGGCCTTGCCGGCGCCGATCACCACCAGCCGGCCTTTCGGCGGGTCCGGCAGGTTGGCCGGCACGCACAGCGCCGGCTGGGCGGCGGCGATGGCGGCCTCGAACATCTGGCGCAGCAGGTCGCGCGGAGCGGTCGACATGGACGGAGCCTCCTTTTAGACCTTCTGGCCGATCTCGAAGTTGGCGAGCATCTCCAGGGCGCGGACCATGCCGGAATGGTCCCAGGCCTTGCCGCCGTTGGCGGCGCAGGCGTTGAACAGCTCCTGGGCGGTTGCGGTGTTGGGCAGGCTGACGCCGAGCGAACGGGCGGTGGCGAGCGCCAGGTTGAGGTCCTTCTGGTGCAGCTCGATGCGGAAGCCCGGATCGAAGCTGCGCTTGACCATGCGCTCGCCATGAACCTCGAGGATGCGGGAGTTGGCGAAGCCGCCCATCAGGGCCTGACGGACCTTGGCGGGATCGGCACCGGCCTTGGCGGCGAGCAGCAGGGCCTCGCCGACCGCCTCGATGGTCAGCGCCACGATGATCTGGTTGGCGACCTTGGTGGTCTGGCCGTCGCCGTTGCCGCCGACCAGGGTGATGTTCTTGCCCATCAGTTCGAACAGCGGCTTGACGGTGTCGAACGCCTTCTCGGGCCCGCCGACCATGATGGTGAGGGAGGCGGCCTTGGCGCCGACCTCGCCGCCGGACACCGGCGCGTCGAGATAGTCGCAGCCCAGCTCGTTGACGCGGCGGGCGAAGTCCTTGGTGGCGACCGGGGAGATCGAGGACATGTCGACGACGATCTTGCCGGCGCCGAGGCCCTCGGCGACGCCGCCGGCGCTGAACAGCACCTTTTCGACGTCGGGGGTGTCGGGGACCATGATGAAGACGATCTCGGCCTGTTCCGCCACCTCCTTGCCCGACGCGCAGGTCACGGCGCCGCCGGCGGTCAGGCTGTCGGGCACCGGGCCGACGGTGTGGACGAACAGCGTGTGACCCGCCGCCTGAAGGTGGCCCGCCATCGGCGCGCCCATGATCCCCAATCCGATAAAGCCGATCTTGCTCATCTCTTTTCCTTCCAAAGCAATCTTGTCGTCGCGGGGCGGGGTTCAGCGAACCAGGCAGGGGCGCTTGTTGTCGAAGGTCCAGCCGGAGATCAGGTACTGCATGGCGATGGCGTCGTCGCGGGCGCCCAGGCCGTGTTCCTTGTAGAGCTCATGCGCCTTCGCCAGCTGGTCCATGTCGATCTCGACGCCCAGGCCCGGCTTCTGCGGCACGGCGACCAGACCGCCCTTGATCTGGAACGGCTCCTTGGTGAGGCGCTGGCCGTCCTGCCAGATCCAGTGGGTGTCGATCGCGGTGATCTTGCCCGGCGCCGCGGCGGCGACGTGGGTGAACATCGCCAGTGAGATGTCGAAGTGGTTGTTGGAGTGCGAACCCCAGGTCAGGCCCCATTCGTGGCACATCTGGGCGACGCGGACGGAGCCCTGCATGGTCCAGAAATGCGGGTCGGCCAGCGGGATGTCGACCGACTGCAGCTGGATGGCGTGGCCCATCTGGCGCCAGTCGGTGGCGATCATGTTGGTCGCCGTCGGCAGGCCGGTGGCGCGGCGGAACTCCGCCATCACCTCGCGGCCCGAATAGCCCTTCTCGGCGCCGCAGGGGTCCTCGGCATAGGCCAGCACGTCGCCCTTGCCCTTGCACAGGCGGATCGCCTCTTCCAGCGACCAGGCGCCGTTGGGGTCGAGCGTGATGCGCGCCTGGGGGAAGCGCTTGGCGAGCGCGGTCACCGCCTCGATCTCCTGCTCGCCGGCCAGGACACCGCCCTTCAGCTTGAAGTCGTTGAAGCCGTAGCGGTCATGGGCGGCCTCGGCCAGCCGGACCACCGCCTCGGGCGTCAGGGCCTCTTCATGGCGCAGGCGGAACCAGTCGTTCTTGGCATCGGGTTCGCTGCGATAGGGCAGGTCGGTCTTGGTGCGGTCGCCGACATAGAAGAGATAGCCCAGCATCTCCACCGCGTCGCGCTGCTGGCCCTCGCCGAGCAGGGCGGCGACCGGAACCTCCAGGAACTGGCCGAGCAGGTCGAGCAGGGCCGCTTCCAGAGCGGTGACGGCATGGATGGCGATGCGCAGGTCGAAGGTCTGCAGGCCGCGACCGCCGGAATCGCGGTCGGCGAAGGCCTTGCGGGCGGCGTTCAGGATGTTGTTGAAGGCGCCGATCGGCTGGCCGACCACCAGGGCGCGGGCGTCCTCCAGGGTCTGGCGGATCTTCTCGCCGCCGGGGACCTCGCCGACGCCGGTGTGGCCGGCGCTGTCCTTCAAGATCACCACGTTGCGGGTGAAGAAGGGGGCGTGGGCGCCCGACAGGTTCAGCAGCATGCCGTCATGGCCGGCGACCGGCACGACCAGCATTTCGGTGACTTTGGGGGAGGATTGGGAAGCCATGGTGGGTCTCCAGGGAAGGGGCGCGGCCATGGGAGCCGCGCTCCGCTTCGGATGATCGTGTGATGAGGGGGGGCGGATCGGGTTCCGGCGTGGAGGGGTCAGAGCGTCTTCAGTTCCACGCGCTTGATCTCGCCGACGATGAACAGGTAGCTGAGGATCGCGACGGCGGCGTTGGCGGCGACGAAGATCAGCGCACCGTCGAAGGACCCGGAACCGGCGACCAGATAGCCGATGACGATCGGGGTGGTGATGCCGGCGGTGTTGCCGAAGGTGTTGAACAGGCCGCCCGACAGGCCGCCGATCTCCTTCGGCGAGGTGTCGGCGACGACGGCCCAGCCCAGCGCCCCGACGCCCTTGCCGAAGAAGGCGAGCGCCATGATGGCGACGACCAGCCATTCGGCATCGACGTAGTTGCAGGCGATCATGCTCATCGACATCAGCATGCCGAGCACGATCGGCGTCTTGCGGGCAACGGACAGCGAGTAGCCTTTCTTGATCAGCCAGTCGGAGATCACGCCGCCCAGCACGCCGCCGATGAAGCCGGCGATGGCGGGAACCGAGGCGATCAGGCCGGCCTTCAGGATGGTCATGCCGCGGCCCTGGACGAGGTAGACCGGGAACCAGGTCAGGAAGAAGTAGGTCAGCGTGGTGATGGCGTATTGGCCGATGTAGATGCCCAGCAGCATGCGGTTGGACAGCAGCTGCTTCAGGTAACCGAGCTTCGGACCGCCGCCGGCCTTGGCCTTCTTCGCGTTGTCCATGTCGACCAGACCGCCGCCCTGCTCGATATGGTCGAGCTCGGCCTTGTTGATGAGCGGGTGGTCCTTCGGGCTGTACAGAACCTTCATCCAGACGAAGCCGAGCACGATGCCCAGCACGCCCATGACGTAGAAGACGTACTGCCAGCCGTAGGTCGCGGTGATCCACGCCATCAGCGGGGCGAAGATCACGGTGGCAAAATACTGCGCCGAGTTGAAGACGGCCGAGGCGGTGCCGCGCTCCGCCGTCGGGAACCAGGCGGAGACGATGCGCGAGTTCGCCGGGAAGGACGGCGCTTCGGTCAGGCCGACCATGAAGCGCAGGGCGAACAGCGTGAGGATCGCCGTGCCGGCGCCGAGGAAGCCGACGAAGCCCTGCAGCAGGGTGAAGATCGACCAGGTGATCAGGCTGAAGAAGTAGATGGTCTTGGAGCCGAAACGGTCGAGCAGCCAGCCGCCGGGAAGCTGGGCCAGCACATAGGCCCAGCCGAAGGCGGAGAACACGTACCCCATGGCGACGGCGTCGAGGCCGAGCTGCTTGGAGGCGGCGGGACCGGCGATCGACAGCGTGGCGCGGTCGGCATAGTTCACGGCGGTCAGGATGAACAGCATGAGCACGATCAGGTAGCGCACATGCGTCGGCTTCGCCTGGGCGGCTGCTGCCTTTTCTGCTGTTGGCGGTGTGGCCATTCCGTCAACCACCGTGTCGGTTGGTATGGAGGCTTCAGCGGACATGGACATTGCTCCCTATGATACCGCCCGGCTCCAGCCCGATTCTTGCTTTTTGGGGGCTTTGGCGTGTGCCTTGCGGAAGGTCACGGTTTGGCGCTTCTGCGGGTCCTGCCAGCGGGCGGTCCCTTGGTTTCGCAGCGCTATCAGTGACGAATTGATAGCGCTGCCATTCGGTAGATCCAAGGGCAAAATTCGATTCTTTCACGGCGTCTATGACAACGCTGTCAAAGAAAAATGGGCGCGATGTCCCTAAGGTGCTGAAAACAAAAAGCTCTTCTTGGGATCTGCGGCAGGGCGCCGCATCGTTTGCCTAGGTCAGGCTATACTTCTGGGGAGAGGGCATATTCATGGCCATGTCCCGGGTTCTTCTATGAAGCCCGCAAGTCATGGCTAAATAATAGCGCTGCGACCGGCAAGGAGCGAAGGGGCCGGGACCCATAATAGCGCTGCGCTGCGCTGCAGCATCGTAAAGCCAGTCATGCGGCACCGGCTGTTGTGCGTAGTGACAGCGCTGTCAATAATCTCGGGCAACGGCGGGAATGGCCCCGCCACCCTTTCACCCGATGCCTGCGCATCGTGATCAGGAGCGCAAAATGTCAGAACAGCCGGCGGAATTTCAACGTTTCGCCTTGAAGTTCATGGTCATGGCGATACTCGCGGCGGCGGTGGAGCTCGCCGTGCTGCACGGGTTCGACTCAGGCGAGGCCGAAACCGGCCATGCGGAGTGGGTCCGGAATGTTCCGGTGCTCGGCATCGATCTTCCCTTTACCTGATCGGGTCCTTCACCTGACTGGCGGACAGACCGGGCTCAGGTGCTTTCCCGCTCCACGATCTCGAAGCCGATGTCGACGATCTTCTCGACGGGCTTGTCTTCGAACCGCGCGAGCATCGCTTCGGCCGACAGCCGGCCGATCGCCTGCCGGTCGATCCGCACGGTGGAGAGGGCGGGATAGGTGTAGGGGGCGAACTCCAGGTCACCGAAGCCCATGATCGCGAGATCGCCCGGCACCGACAGGCCACGGGCCTGGGCTTCCGTCAGGACGCCTTGCGCAAGCGCATCGGAGCTGCAGAAGACGGCATCCGGAGGCTGCGGCCCGTCCAGCAGCTTCGCCAGCCCTTCGCGTCCAAGCTTCAGGTTGCCGGGCGCCGGCAGGATCGCGACCTGGATGTCGGTGACGCCACGTTCGGCCGCGGCCTCCTCGAAGCCCCGGCGGCGGACGGCGGCGCGTTCGTCGCTCGCCCAGACCAGCCCGAGGCGGCGGTATCCCTTGCCGATCAGATAGGCGGCCACCGCGCGCCCGAGCTTCTCATGCGAGAAGCCGACCAGCATGTCGATGGGCGTGGGCGTGAGATCCCAGGTCTCCACGACCGGAATCTTCGCCGCCAGAAGCCGCTGCCGGCTTTGGGGCGAATGGGTGATGCCGGTGAGGAACACCGCGTCGGGGCGGCGGCTCAGCACCGTGGCGAGCAGCTCGTCCTCCCGCGAGGCCGGATAGCCCGACAGGCCGAGCAGCACCTTGTAGCCGGCCTCGCCCAGCCGGTCGGTCAGGCATTCGACCGCCTCGGCGAAGATCGAGTTGCCGATGGTCGGGACGATCGCCGCCACCAGCCGGCTGCGCTTGGAGGCGAGGCCGCCGGCCAGCAGGTTCGGCACATAGCCGCTGCGGGCGATCACCTCCCGCACATGCTCCAGCGTGTCCTTGGTCACCAGTTCCGGCCGGTTGATCGCCCGTGAGACGGTGATCGGCGCCACGCCGGCCATTCGCGCCACTTCTTCCAGCGTGACGCTGCCGGAAGACCGGCTGGAAGTCCGGGGCGCAGGTTTTTTTTGATCCGGCTGGGGCGCCTTCTTGCCCGGCTTCCGTTTGGCATGGGTGGGCAGGGGATCCGACACGAGTGTACCTTCGGTAAGCCGGTTCAAGAGTTCAGGACAACATAGGGCTGTCGCGCGCCGTTTGCCAAGTTCCCGAGGGTCCGGTCCAAGCCCCTTCGGCAAGATGAACGAGAGGATGGGCGACTTGTCGCAGGAAACGACGAAGAAAATTCTTCTCAAGCCATGAGCACGGCGATACGGTGCCGATTGACAGCGCTGTCATAGGTGAATGTGGCTGGGATCGTATGCGATCCCCGCCGGCCGGGAGCGCGGTCCCCAATCCTCTGCCCGCTGCGCCGGCCCCGGTTCCGGGCGGCGCCGGTGCTCCGCCGTTCCGGCGATTCCGCAGCCCACGCGCCGTGCCGCATTCCGCCATGCCCATTGTTCCAGGCACCACGTTCAGGAGTAACCAGCCCATGGCCCTTCTCCGCAGCAGCCCATCAGGCCTTCCGCCGCGTCAGCGCAAGACCAAGATCGTGGCGACCCTCGGACCGTCCAGTTCGACGCCGGAGCGCATCCGCGAGCTGTTCGTCGCCGGGGTCGACGTCTTCCGCCTGAATTTCAGTCACGGCAGCCACGCGGACCATGGCGAGCGGCTGCGGGTGATCCGCGAGATGGAGCAGGAATTCGGCCGTCCCATCGCGATCATGGCCGACCTGCAGGGGCCGAAGCTGCGGCTCGCCACCTTCCGCGACGGGTCGATCACCCTCAACCCGGGGCAGGCGCTGCGGCTGGACCTGTCGTCCGAACCGGGTGACGGGACGCGCGTGGGCATGCCGCATCCCGAAATCTTCGCGGCCCTCCGGCCGGGGGCCGAACTGCTGCTGGACGACGGACGGGTCCGGCTCAGCGTCACCGCCTGCGGGTCGGACCATGCCGATACGGTCGTGGTCAGCGGCACCCGCCTGTCGGACCGCAAGGGCGTGAACGTGCCGGGCGTGGTGCTGCCGCTGTCGCCGCTGACCGCCAAGGACCGCCTGGATCTGGACTTCGCGCTGGAGCAGCGCGTGGACTGGGTCGCGCTCAGCTTCGTGCAGCGGCCGGAGGATGTGGCGGAAGCGCGCCGCCTGATCGGCGGGCGTGCCGCGCTGCTGTCGAAGATGGAGAAGCCGCAGGCGATCGAACATCTGGAACTGATCGTCGAACTGTCGGACGGCGTGATGGTAGCGCGCGGCGACCTCGGTGTCGAATTGCCGCCGGAGGATGTCCCGGCGCTTCAGAAGCGGATCGTGCGCGAGGCCCGCTTGGCCGGCAAGCCGGTGATCGTCGCCACCCAGATGCTGGAATCGATGGTGTCGGCGCCGGCGCCGACCCGGGCCGAGGCATCGGATGTCGCGACCGCCGTCTATGACGGTGCCGACGCCGTCATGCTGTCGGCCGAAACGGCGTCGGGCGAGTATCCCGTGGAAGCGGTGTCGATCATGGACCGCATCGCGCAGCGCGTCGAAGCCGACCCGCTTTACCGCAGGATCGTCGAATCCCAGCACCCGAGCCTGCAGGAAACCTCCGCCGACGCGATCACCGCGGCGGCCGGCCAGGTTGCCAGGACGATCCATGCGGCGGCGATCGTGACCTACACCACCTCCGGCTCGACGACCTTGCGCGCCAGCCGGGAACGGCCGGACGTGCCAGTCCTTTGCCTGACGTCGAACATGGCCACGGCGCGGCGGCTGCAGCTTGCCTACGGCGTGCACAGCCTCCACACGCGCGACATCGGCAGCTTCTCCGAGATGGTGCAGAAGGCCGTCCGCTATGCCCATGCCAGCGGGCTTGCCCAGGAAGGCCAGCGCGTCGTCATCACCGCCGGCGTGCCCTTCGGCGTTCCGGGCAACACCAACATCCTGCGGATCGCCTGGGTCGAGCGGCCGTCGCAGGGCTCCTCAATGCAACGCGAGACCGCGGCGTGTTTTCCGTGAGCGGCGCCTGTTGTGACGATCGGCCGCATGGTTCAAGCTGATCCCGGCACATGAGGCCTGTCGAAAAAGGCCCGACGGGAAGGGGAGGACGCAGCATGGCCCTGCCGGATCGCGACGACACCGGATCCGGCGGCGGGAAAGGCCCGCTGGCCGGGGTGGACCGCCGGCTGTTGGTGGTGGCGCTGGCCCTGGCGCTGCTGACATTGCTGGCGGTGCTGGACCGGCATCGGCCGACGCCGGGCTCGGCACCGCCGGTCGATTGGCGCCTGCCTATGGTGGAACTGCCGCGGACGGTGCCGATGGCGAAGGCGCCCGGCCCGCGTCGGGACGAGCTGCTGGGGGCGGATTGAGGTGGACGGATTGGTCGGGGCGGATTGATCGGGTCAGCCGACCGGCAGCCCGTCGCTCCCCTCGCCCAGCGGGCGTTCCATCAGAACGCTGTCCAGCCAGCGGCCGAACTTGAAGCCGACCGCCGGCAGCACCCCGACGGGACGGAAGCCGCAGGCGGCATGCAGGCCGATGGAGCCGTGGTTGGCGCTGTCGCCGATCACCGCGATCATCCGGCGGTATCCCGCCGCCTCGCAGATTTCGATCAGCGGCTCCATCAGCGCCCGGCCGATGCCGCGCCGGCCCATGCCGTCGGCGACGTAGACGGAATTCTCCAGCGTGAAGCGGTAGGCGCTGCGCGTGCGGTAGAGCCCGGCATAGGCGTAGCCGGCAAGCCGCCCCTCGCACTCCGCCACCAGATAGGGCAGGCCACGGGCCAGGATGTTGGCGCGGCGCCGCGCCATTTCCGCCTCGTCCGGCGGAACCTCCTCGAACGACGCGGTGCCGTGCAGGACATGGCGGGCATAGATCGCGGCGATGGCGGGGATGTCGGCGTCGGTGGACGCTCGCACGGTGATGGCAGGCATGAATGTCAACTCCGGTGAGGACGATCGGCGGGAAGAAGAAGGGCGCAGACGGTCGCCAACCCGCCGCCGACGCCGAGAAGTGCGAAACCCCAGCCCCAGGGCGAGCCTCCCATCTGGCCACCCATGCCGCCGGCCTGGTCCAGCACCAGCCCGACCGCCAGCGGCGCCGCGCCGCCGGCGCCGAAGCCGAGGATGGAGCGCACGGCCAGCGCCGCCCCCAGGCTGCCGGGCTCGACCGATTCCGTCATCGCCGTGGACAGGACGGGGGAATCGCCCAGCGCCGAGAAGCCGTAGAGGGCGGCCACCGCCAGCACCAGGACCAGCGGCATCCCGTCCATCCAGCCGATGGTGAAGGAACAGGCCGCACCCAGCAGCCCCATCGCCACCAGAACGGACCGCCGGCCCAAACGGTCGGAAGCCCGCCCCATCATCAGCGACGACAGGAAGCCCGAGAGATGGATGGCCGCGGCGATCCACAGCCCGCGCATGCCGGCTCCGCCGTCTCCTGAGCCGCTGAGGCTCGCGGTCAGGAAGGCAGGAAGCCAGGCCCACATGCCCAGCAGTTCCCAGCAATGGGTGGTGTAGCCGGCGGTCAGCAGGAAGGACCGGCGGTCGGCCAGGAAGCGGAAGGCGCCGCGCAGCCGCCGGGCGCCACCGCCGGCGACCAGATTGGCGCGCCCGCGCAGCCCCGGCGTGGCGAGCAGCGCCGCCAGCAGCGGCCCCAGCCCGCAGGCGATGAAGGCGGCCTCGTAGCCGAACCGCTCCGCCAGCCATGCTGCGAGAGCGATGGAGGCGAAATAGCCGAGCGACCCCGCCGCCAGCAGCCAGCCGACCGCCGCACCCCGGCGCGCCGTCGGCACGCCCTGCGCCACCAGCATGATGGACGGGGCATAGGTTCCGCCCTGCGTCAGCCCCATCAGCGCGAACAGCAGCAGGCCGCTTTCCGCCGAGCGGGCGAAGAAGGCGAAGGCGAGGCCGGTCAGGGCCGTCGCCCAACTCGCCCACAGGAAGACGCGCTTGGCGCCCAGGCTGTCGGCGAACCAGGAGGACCCCACCAGCGACAGGGCATAGCCGATGTTGAAGGCGGTCTGGATCGATCCGGCCTCCCCCGCCGACATGCCCCAGGCCTGCATCGCCGGCACGAGCGCGCCGGCATAGACCATGAAGGACAGCGACGTGGCGAAGCGGCTGGCGCACAGCAGCACGAGCCATGTGGAGGAGGGGGCCGGGGAAGGGGCCGGGGAGGCGGTCGTCATGGCCCCACCGTCGCGGAGCATCGCGGAAAAGGCAAATTTATTGATTTGATCGGAATCATAAGGAAGGCTGTGGGTATGCGCGGCTTGAATCTCGACCAACTCATCACCTTCGCCACCGTCGTCGAGCATGGCGGCTTCACCGAGGCGGCAAGCCGGCTCGGGCTGACCCAGCCGGCGGTCAGCATGCAGATCCGCAATCTTGAGGAGCGGTTCGGCGTGCGGCTGGTGGAGCGGGTGGGCAAGCGCGCCCTGCCGACGGCGGCCGGCCGCGACCTGCTGCCCTTCATCCGCCGCATGCGCGACGAGGTGGAGGCAGCATCCGCCGCCATGGGACGGCACCGCGCCGGGCAGTCGGGACGCGTGCGCATCGGCACCGGGGCGACCGCCTGCATCTACCGGCTGCCGCCGATCCTGACCGCGCTCCGCGCCGCCCATCCGGGGCTGGAGATCATCGTCGTCACCGGCAACACGCCCGACATCCTGGACGCGGTGGAGGCCGGAACGCTGGACCTCGCGCTGGTCACGCTGCCGGCCGTCCGCGCCGGCCTGTCCATCGAACCGGTGTGCAGCGAGGACCTGGTCTGCGTCGGGCCGCGGATCGGGGATGGGCCGGCGCCGGACGGCATCGCCCCGGCGGCACTGGCGGACGGGGCGCTGATCCTCTACGAGCGCGGCGGCACCATGCGGGCGGTGATCGACGGCTGGTTCATGGCCGGCGGAGTGCAGCCGCGCCCGGCGATGGAACTCGGCAATGTCGAGGCGATCAAGAACCTCGTCGCCGCCGGCCTCGGCCGGTCGATCCTGCCGTCGGTCACCGTCCAGGGACCAAGCGACTGCGACCGCTTCGCAGTCCAATCCCTGTCTCCGCCGCTGGTTCGCACGCTAGGGTTGGTTTTGCGGCGTGACAAAGTGCCTGATCCCGGTGTGCGGGCAATGGTCGGGGCGATTACAAATATGCGGTATTGATAAAGATAAAATTGATCGCCTCTTCAATCATCAGTCCTATTTCCTTTGGAGGGTTTACAGGGGCTTTCGGTCTTGCGCACTCTCGTCTACTGAGACTTTCGTTTTTCTTGAGCGCCTATGACCAAGCCGCAGTCTCTCCCGGATGAGCCCGCGACCAGCCGGATGGGGGGCGGGGCGGGTCCGGATGCCCAACCGAACGCTTCCCCGAACACTCAGCCGACTGTCCAACCGGGTACCGCTCCCGATGCGCAGCTGGCGGCGCGGGTGGAAGAGCTGGAGCGGGAAAACGCGCGGCTGAGCGCCGCCCTCGCCAACGCCTGCACCGGCTGCGACGACCTGCTGACGGTCACCGCGCTCAACGAGGATCTCCGAACCGCCTTCGATGCCCTGGAGCACAGCCGTGCCGCCCACGCCGACAGTGAAAGGCGGCTGCGCGCCATCCTGGACAGCGCCGTCGGCCACGCCATCCTGACCTTATCGCCGGACGGCAGGGTGACCAGCTGGAATCCCGGTTCCGTCCGCATCCTGGGCTGGACGGAGGAAGAGGCGCAAGGCCGTCCGGTCGCCTTCCTGTTCCCGCCGGAGGATGTCGTGGCCGGCGTGCCCGACGCGCTGAGGCTGCGGGCGCTGGCCGAAGGACGCATCCAGGAGGAGCGCGCCTTCCGCCGCAGCGACGGGGGCACGGTCTGGGGGGCGCTGACCATCCTGCCGCTGCAGGGCGACGAGGAGGGTTACCTGTGGATCCTGCACGACCGCTCCGACGAGCGGCGGATGGAGGAGGCCATAGCCGACGCGCGCAAGCGTGCAAGCGACATCCTGGACAGCATCGACGAGGCGCTGGTGGCGCTCGACCGCGATTACCGGGTGATCTACCAGAACCGGCGGGCCGAACAGCTCGACCACCAGCCGCTATCGGCGATCCGCGGCCGCCGCCTGTGGGAGATCTGGCCCCAGCTTGCCGGCTCCGACCTCGAGGCGCTGTGCCGCAAGACCATGACGGAACGGGTGCCGACCAGCATGGAGAAACGCCTGGACGGCGAGGACACCACGCTGTGGCTGGAGATCCGCATGCTGCCGACGGCGGAGGGGGTCGGCTGCTTCTCCCGCGACATCACCATGCGCAAGCGCGCGGAGGAGGAGGCACGCGCCTCGCACGAGCGGGCGGTGATGATCCTGGAAAGCATCAGCGACGCCTTCTATGCCATCGATCACGACTGGCGCTTCACCTACATCAACCGCAAGGCGGAGCAGCTCTGGGGCCGGTCGCGCGACACACTGCTGGGCCGGCGCATCTGGGACGCTTTCCCCAAGGTGCTGGGCAGCGAGGCGTTCGAGGCGCAGAAGCAGGCGGTGCGCGAAGGGCGGGAGATGACCGTCGAGGTCAAGTCGCCCATCCTCGGCGATTGGGTCGAGATCAGCATGTATCCAAGCCCGGACGGGCTTTCTGTCTATTTCCGCGACATCACCGCCCGCCGGCAGGCGCAGCAGGCGCTGATGCAGGCGAAGGAGACGGCGGAGGCGGCCGACCAGGCCAAGGGCAAGTTCCTGGCCGCCGCCAGCCACGACCTGCGCCAGCCGCTTCAGGCGCTTCTGCTGTTCGTCGACGTGCTGAAGCCCCATGTGCAGGGCAGCCAGGGCGCCAACGCCCTGATGCATCTCGGCCGCGGGCTGGACGCGCTGAAGGAGCTGCTCGACAGCCTGCTGGACATGTCGCGGCTCGACGCCGGGGTGGTGCAGCCGAACATCGAGACCGTGCCCATGGTCCCGCTGTTCGACCACATCGCCGCCTCCTACCGGCCGGTCGCGGCGGCCAAGGGGCTGGACCTGCATGTCCTGTCCTGCAACGCCTCCGCCCGCACCGACCGCACGCTGCTGACCCGCATGGTGCGCAATCTGGTGGAGAACGCGCTGCGCTACACCGAGAGCGGCCGGATCGACATCGAATGCCGGCAGACCGGCGGCCGCCTGCTGATCGAGGTGCGCGACACCGGCATCGGCATCCCGCCCGACCATCTGGAACGCATCTGGGAGGAGTTCCATCAGGTCGGCAATCCGGAACGCGACCGCAACCGCGGCCTCGGCCTCGGCCTTGCCATCGTGCGGCGGCTGTCGCAGCTGCTGAACCACCCCGTGGACGTCCAGTCGAAACCGGGGCAGGGGACCAGCTTCGTCATCGCCCTGCCGCTCGGCCGGACCGTCGAGCGTCCGCTCAGCCCGGCGGAAGCGGCGACGACCGGCCACGGCCGCTTCGCCGTGGTGGTGGACGACGACGCCATCGTGCTGCTGGGGCTGGAGACGATCTTCCGCGAATGGGGCTATGAGGTGCTGGTCGCCGGTTCCGCCGACAAGGCGGTGGAGGCGCTGCGCCGCAGCGGCCGCCGCCCCGATCTGGTCGTCGCCGACTACCGCCTGCGCGAAGGCCGCTACGGCACGGAAGCCGTCGCCGGCATCCGCGCCCTGTTCGAGCAGGCGGACGAGCCGCCGGTTCCGGGCCTGATCCTGACCGGCGAGACCGGCCCCGAGTGCGAACGCGACGCCGCCGCCCACGGGCTGGGCATCATCCACAAGCCGGTGACGCCGCGCCAGCTCAGCCATGCGCTCGGCGAACTGCTGGGATTGCAGTGATCGGGCCTGCGCCCCTTCGCCATTTGGAAGGGCGCAAATGTCGCGGCTCAGGATCCGGCTCGGACTTTGTTCGACCGCCGCGCGGCCTTAAGCTGGACAGCTGTGCTGTCGTGCGGGGGCTCTGTGGGAAGAGGGATCGTGAGTATTCTCGGATGGCTCGCCATGCTCTGCGGAGGGGCTTGGGCAGTGCTGGCGGTGATGTTCACGGGGCTGGACGCGCCGGAGAGTACCCTGGCGCTGCTGATCGCCATGCCCGGTGCACTGCTGGCGCTGCTTGGGCTGGGGCTGGTCGTCCTTGCGAATGCTTTGGGAGCGTCGCGGCGGTCCCGTTAGGTGCGGGCGCCCCGACGACCGGGGACGGCCTGCCGTTCGGCGGGGCGATGCGTGTTGCGCATCGCTGGAGTCCCGCCGAAATGCAACCGCGTCAGCCCTGCTCGATCAGGTCGGCGCAGGCGTTCACCGCGGCGGCGGCGTAGGGTCGGATGCGCGCCGGGATTTGCGACGGGTTGATGCCCGGCCCGAGGATGCCGACGCCGACCGGCTTCATGAACTGAAGCTGCAGGTCGATCAGGCTGCGGATCACCGCATGGCCCATGACGTTGCCATGTTCGGTCTCGCCCCGCTCGATGATGCCCAGCGCCACCGCGCCGGCGACGTCGTCGCGCATCAGCAGGCGCTTGATCGCCAGCGGCTTTTCCATCGAACCGGGAACCCAAACCTCCGCGACGATGCCGAGGCCGCGGCGGGCGGCGACCGCGCGCGCCTCGTCCAACATCTCTTCCCCTTCCTTGCGGTGGAACCGTCCGAGCACGATGCCGATGTTGCTCACCCTCTGTCTCTCCCCTGATTGGCGGCCCGAAGTCCGGCGGTCTGAAGTATTACGGTCTGAACCTGCGCCCAAACTGTCGCGTCGCCGCGCAAAGCGCAAGTGGCGTCGCCTGTTTGAAAATTTCCGCCGATCTTCGAAAGATTTCCGGCTCGCATTCTCAAATGCGGCCCGTCTTCCGCCGCATTACGTCAAGGCTTCGGCGAAGGATAGCCGTTTGCGGTCAAGGTTAAGTTTCGCCTACGGTTCGCTCCCAACTGCGGCAGGCCGTCGCAGCGTGCTACAAATCGGTACAAATTGCTCGCCGCCGCTTGTGTTGCGACCATGTAATGATGGGAGCGTGAGGTTTGCGCCGGTCCTGGCCTGAAGGGCGGCGCGGCCGTAACAGATCGGTCAGGCGAATCCGGAACGGCAATCATGTTGAAGGGTGCGATCGAATACGCGCCGTCGACCTTCGAGGAACGGGGGGCCGCGGTGGCCTTCACCACGCCGCTGCTGTCCCAGACCCGCGTGCGCCGCGGCGAACGGTCAAAGCTGGAGGTGCTGATTCCCAGCCTGTCGCAGGGCATGGGCATCTATGTGGTCGCCTGGAAATCGGTGCCCGACATGGTGTCGATGACCATGCACGACCGCTATCTCCACGACCTGATCGTGAAGGAGGACGCCTGTTCCCCCCACGAGATCCGCCGGGCGACGCTGAAGGCGGCGCGGCGCGGGCTGGCCGGGCCGAAGGCGGCGCAGGCCGCCCGCCGCGCCCTGGAGGATGATGAGGAGCAGAGCACCCTCACCCATTACCTGCTGATCCTGTCGATCCTGAAGGCGGTCGGGCTGGAATCGCCGGACATGCTGAAGGCCGGCATCGACACCGACGAAGGGCAGCGGTTGACCCGCCAGTTGATGACCCGCGCGGCGGAAAGCCTTCGGATGGACGCGACCCTGCTCTATTCCCGGCTGGCCGACGTCGCCGCGGTTGCCGCCCCGGTCGGGCTGGCGCGCTCGCCAAAGCCCGGCCGGCTGACGCGCGGGCTGATGGACCTGAAGGGGTTCCGCGACAGCCTGACCGACTGGGCGCGCGAGGTGCCGGGCGACGCCGCCCCGGTCGCGGCCTTCTGCGCGGAGGTGGCGCAGCACACCATCGCCATCGGCGACAAGGTTCTGGGCGACTTCCACCGCCGCATCGAGGCGATCGGTCCGCTGATGCGCGACTGGGACAGCGAGATCGTCCGCGTGCGCGCCCAGGCGGCGCGGATGGCGTGGCTGCTCGACGGCTGGAGCCACATCACCGGGGCCTGGGAAGTGGCGCAGACCGAGGACCACCACCAGCAGGCCGCGACCGTCAACGACCTGTTCCGCATCCTGCCCCTGCTGCCGAGGAAGGAGTCCAGCCGCGACTTCGTGGAGGATTCCAAGCAGGTGAGGCTGGCCCAGCGCCGCTCCGTCCGCATGCTGGAGGACTGGCGCACCGGCCAGATGGACATGGACGCCATCCGCCGGATCGAGGCGGTGAAAGCGCGCTCGCCATGACGGAACCGGCGGACGGAAGCGGACAGGGCAAGGTCGACCGCCTGCCGGGGCTGGAAAGCCGGCTGTTCGACATCCCCGAGGACAAGTTCATCGAGGTCGTCCGCCTGCTGGAGCGGGTGCGCGACCATCCCGACGTGCGCCAGACCTTCGCCGCCATCCGCCCGCGGCTGGTCCAGGTGCGGCCCGGCCGCCGCCCGACGATGAAGCGTGTCCTGTGCATGCCGTTCGAGGATGTGCTGGAGAGCTTCAGCGGGGTCGACGTGCCGCTTGGCCGCATCGAGCGGCGGGTGATCGAACCGGTCTGGCGGCTGGTGACGGAGTGCGGCGACACCGCCCTGATAGACCAGCTCGACCGGCAGGTGCAGGAGACCGCGCCCGGCAACATCAACGCGCTGCGCAACATCGGGCGCCGGCTGTGGCCGATGGCCGCCCTGGCCATTCGGAGCGCGGTGGAGCAGGACGGATCGCGCCAGATGGTGTGGCGGCTGCTTCACGGCGACGAGGAGCTGCGGCGGCAGGTTCTGGATGTCGCCGCCTTCCTGGACATCGGCCTGACGGTGGAGGCGCTGAAGGACGCGCTGGCGCCCAAGCCGCTGCCGAAGCTGGACGACCGCCATGTGGAAGCCATCGAGCAGGCGGCCCAGGCGGCGGCGCGCCAATCGCCGACGCTGGTCTATTACCTGCTGCTGGTCGCCGCCTCCCGCATGGCGAACCCGGCCGACCTGCTGACCGTGCTGAACGACATCGACCTCGGCAAGGCGCGGCGGGAACAGCCGGTGATCTTCGCCCAGCTTAGCGGGCTGGTGGTCACCAACCTGGAGGAGCGGAGCGCCCGCCTGGACGGGAACGGCTTTGGCAATGGCGGCGGGGCCGCCGTCGCCATCGCTCCGGAGGAGGCCATCGCCATTGCCGAACGGCTGGTCGCCAGCGTCAACACCACCTCCGCCGTCATGGATTTCCTGGCCGAGCCGGTCTATCGCGAGCGGCTGGACGCGGTGAAGGCGGCGGTGCGGACCATGGTGACCGGCAGCGTTCTCGACACCGCGCCCCAGGGCATCCTGACCGCGGTGGCGGCCCCCGCCGCCAATGGGCGGCCGGTTGCCGTGGACGACGACGCCCAGAGCGCGGCGGAGGACCATGCCCGCGCCTTGCGCCGGTGCGAGGGGCTGGCCGACGCGCTCGGCCTGCACCAGCCGCTGAAGGACGCCATGGCGTCGATGGAAAAAGGCCTGCTGGAGCGGGCACAGGCGCTGCTGGCGCAGTATCCCAGGGCCGCCGGCGACCCGGACGATGCGGAGACGGCGGAGATCAACCTGTTCTACGCCCTGCGCCTGCTGGAAATGGTCGCCGGCCCCGCCAGGGCCGACCGGCTCCGCACCGCCATCATGGCCGCGACGGGAGAGTTTGGAGAGGGGTAGGGGGCACCTGCTTCCCCCCTCTCCCCCCCGGGGAGAGGGGACTCTATCCGGGAGAGGGCGATCACCCCCTCACGAGGTCGCCGGCAGGGCGTCGCGCGCATCTTCCTCGTCGGCGTAGCGGCGGGCGAGGACGGCGCCGACCATCAGCTGGATCTGGTGGAACACCATCACCGGCAGCAGCACCAGACCGGCGGTGGCCGGGGCGAACAGCACGCCGGCCATCGGCACGCCGCTGACCAGCGACTTCTTCGATCCGCAGAAGACGATCACCGCCTCGTCCGCGCGGGAGAAGCCCAGGCGGCGGCTGAGCAGCGTCGTCCCGACCAGGAAAAGCGCCAGGATCGCGCAGTCGATCAGCACCACCATGCCCAGCGCCGCAGGCGGAACCTGATGCCACAGGCCGTTCACCACCGCCTCGCTGAAGGCGATGTAGACGACCAGCAGGATCGATCCGCGGTCGGTGAACTTCAGCATCGCCTTGTGCCGCGCCGCCCAGGCGCCGACCCAGCGCCGCAGCAGTTGTCCGGCGACGAAGGGCAGCAGAAGCTGCGCCGCGATGGTCTGCAGCGTGTCCAGCGACAGCGCGCCCCCCTGCACCTTCAGGAACAGCGCCACCAGCAGCGGCGTCATCAGGATGCCGGAGATGTTGGACAGGGTGGAACTGCACACCGCCGCCGCCACATTGCCCCGCGCCATCGAGGTGAAGGCGATGGAGGACTGGACGGTGGACGGCAGCAGGCAGAGGAACTGAACCCCGACCGCCAGGGCCGGCGGCAGCAGGCTGTGCGGCAGCGTCGCCACCACCGCCCAGCCGATCAGCGGGAAGGCGGCGAAGGTCAGGCTGAAGATCAGCAGGTGCAGGCGCCAGTGCGACATGCCCGCCACCACCTCTTCCCGCGGCAGACGGGCGCCGTGCAGGAAGAACAGCAGCGCGATGGCCGCCTCCGCCAGATAATGCACCCAGTGGGCGATCTGGCCCTGCACCGGCAGCACGGTCGCCAGCCCGACGGTCGCCACCAGGGCGATTGTGAAGCCGTCCATGTTCGGGCGCGGTACGCGGATCATCGTCACAAGGCTCCTTCGCAGCGTCCTCAGGTATACGGTATCCAGAAACTAGCCCCGCACCGCAGCAATATGAAAGCGCGACCACGCCGCACCCAGCCGGACGGCACGCATGGCAGCGTTGAAATCACTGCCTTTTTTAGACTCTTTCCACGATGCGGCAGCGTATCCGCAAGGGCCAAGGCGGTGGCGAAGCGCCCTTAATCCCTTGAAGGACTACAGGTTTCGCAGGCGTCAGCTTGCCCCTTGCCACCCGCCTCGCCATACGGTAACGTATGGTCAAAGAACGGATGATTTCCTAGGGGAGCGATACGCCATGCTGTCCAACCAGTACCCCAGCCTGAATTTCGACCTCGGTGAATCGGCCGATATGCTGCGCGATTCGGTGCGCAGCTTTGCCGCCAACGAGATCGCCCCCCGCGCCGCCGAGATCGACCACAGCAACGAGTTCCCGAACGAATTGTGGCGCAAGATGGGCGACCTCGGCATCCTCGGCGTGACGGTCGAGGAGGAATATGGCGGCGCCGGCATGGGCTATCTGGAGCATGTCGTGGCGATGGAGGAGGTGTCGCGCGCCTCGGCCTCGGTGGGGCTCAGCTACGGCGCCCATTCGAACCTCTGCGTCAACCAGATCCGCAAGAACGGCACCGAGGATCAGAAGCGCCGCTACCTGCCGAAGCTGATCTCCGGCGAGCATATCGGCGCGCTGGCGATGTCGGAGCCGAACGCCGGGTCCGACGTGGTGTCGATGAAGCTGCGGGCGGAGAAGAAGGGCGACCGTTACGTCCTGAACGGCACCAAAATGTGGATCACCAACGGCCCCGACGCCGACACGCTGGTGATCTACGCCAAGACCGACATCAACGCCGGCCCGCGCGGCATCACCGCCTTCCTGGTGGAGAAGGGCTTCAAGGGCTTCTCGGTGGCGCAGAAGCTGGACAAGCTGGGCATGCGCGGCTCCAACACCGGCGAACTGGTGTTCGAGGACTGCGAGGTGCCGGAGGAGAACATCCTGGGCGGCGTCGGCCGCGGCGTGAACGTGCTGATGTCCGGCCTGGATTACGAGCGCGCGGTGCTGTCCGGCGGTCCGCTCGGCATCATGCAGGCCTGCATGGACGTGGTGATCCCCTATGTCCACGACCGCAAGCAGTTCGGCCAGCCCATCGGCGAATTCCAGCTGATGCAGGGCAAGATCGCCGACATGTACACGATCATGAACGCCGCCAAGGCCTATGTGTACGCTGTCTGCAAGGCCTGCGACCGGGGCGAGACCACCCGCAAGGACGCCGCCGCCGCCATCCTGTTCTCCGCCGAAAAGGCGACCTGGATGGCGCTGGAGGCCATTCAAACCCTGGGGGGCAACGGCTACATCAATGAGTACCCGACCGGCCGCCTGCTGCGCGACGCCAAGCTCTACGAGATCGGCGCCGGCACCAGCGAGATCCGCCGCATGCTGATCGGGCGCGAATTGTTCAAAGAAACGGCCTGAAGGCTGGGAGACCGCGTAAAGCGGTTCGGCAAAGCATAGAGAGCATCGAGGGAAAGGGACCGACCACCATGACCGACAGCATCGTCATCGCCGCCGCCGTCCGCACGCCGATGGGCGGCTTCCAGGGCGACCTCATGGGCCTGACCGGCCCGCAGTTGGGCGCCGTCGCCATCCAGGCGGCGCTGGAACGCGCCGGCTTGGCCGGGGACGCGGTGGACGAGGTGTTCATGGGTAACGTGCTGTCGGCCGGTCTGGGCCAGGCGCCGGCGCGTCAGGCGGCGCTGGGCGCCGGGCTGCCGAAGGGGGTGGGCTGCACCACCATCTCCAAGGTCTGCGGGTCGGGCATGCGGGCGGTGATGTTCGCCCATGACGTCATCAAGGCCGGCTCGGCCAAGGTCGTGGTGGCCGGCGGCATGGAGAGCATGTCGAACGCCCCCTACCTGCTGGACCGCGCCCGTGCCGGCTATCGCATGGGTCACGGCAAGGTGCTGGACCACATGTTCTTCGACGGTCTGGAGGACGCCTACGAGAAGGGCCGCCTGATGGGCACCTTCGCCGAGGAATGCGCCAGCAGCTACAACTTCACCCGCGAGGCGCAGGACAACTACGCCATCGAAAGCCTGACCCGCGCCCGCAAGGCGGTGGAGGACGGCTCCTTCAAGGCGGAGATCGCGCCGGTTCTGGTGAAGGGTCGCAAGGGCGACACGCTGGTCGACACCGACGAGCAGCCGGGCAAGGGCGATCCGAAGAAGATCCCGACGCTGAAGCCAGCCTTCGCCAAGGACGGCACGGTGACGGCGGCCAATGCCTCGTCGATTTCCGACGGCGGCGCGGCGCTGGTCGTCACCACCCGCAGCGAGGCGGAGAAGCGCGGCCTGCGCGTGGTCGCCGAGATCAAGGGCCATTCCAACCACGCCCAGCAGCCGGCGCTGTTCACCACCGCCCCGGTCGGTGCCATGCAGAAGCTGTTCGACAAGCTGGGCTGGTCCGCCCGCGACGTCGATCTGTTCGAGATCAACGAAGCATTCGCCGTGGTGACCATGGCGGCGATGCGCGACCTCGACCTGCCGCACGACAAGGTGAACGTGCATGGCGGCGCCTGCGCGCTTGGGCATCCGATCGGGGCTTCGGGGGCGCGGATCCTGGTGACGCTGCTGGCGGCGTTGGAGAAGTATGACCTGAAGCGTGGCGTGGCGTCGCTGTGTATTGGGGGCGGTGAGGCGACGGCGATCGCGGTGGAGCGGGTGTAAGGGCGGGCACTTGCCCCCTCCCTAACCCTCCCCCTCTTCGAGGGAGAGGGAATTGCCGCCGCTTCGCGCTACGTCACGCCGCCAAGCGTCCTACCCCCCTCTCCCTCGAATAGGGGGAGGGATGGGGAGGGGGCACGGCACAGCACGCCACCAACAAAGAACCATCGCCCGAGGAAACGCCCGATGCACCTGACCGAAGAACAGACCATGGTCCGCGACATGGCCCGCGCCTTCGCGCAGGACCGGCTCGCCCCAACCGCCGCCGAGCGCGACCGCAGCGGCGCCTTTCCCAAGGCGGAACTCGCCGAGATGGGCGAACTCGGCCTGATGGGCATGCTGGTGCCGGAGGAGTATGGCGGCGCCGCCACCGACCATGTCGCCTACGCGCTCGCCATCGAGGAGATCGCCGCCGGTGACGGCGCCGTCTCCACCATCATGAGCGTCCACAACTCGGTCGGCTGCATGCCGATCCTGAAGTTCGGCACGGACGCGCAAAAGGACCGCTTCCTCAAGCCGATGGCGCGCGGCGAGATGCTGGGCGCCTTCTGCCTGACTGAACCGCAGGCGGGGTCCGACGCCTCGGCGATCAAGACCCGTGCCCGGCGCGACGGCGATTGCTGGGTGCTGAACGGCACCAAGCAGTTCATCACCTCCGGCTCGCAGGCCGACGTCGCCATCGTCTTCGCGGTGACCGATCCGGCCGCCGGCAAGAAGGGGCTCAGCGCCTTCATCGTGCCGACGGACACGCCGGGCTATCAGGTGGCGCGGACGGAGGAGAAGCTGGGACAGCACTGCTCCGACACCTGCCAGATCGTGTTCGAGGAGTGCCGGGTTCCCGCCGACCTGATGCTCGGGGCCGAAGGGGCGGGCTACAAGGTGGCGCTGGCGAACCTGGAGGGCGGGCGCATCGGCATCGCCTCGCAGTCGGTCGGCATGGCGCGCGCGGCGCTGGACCACGCCATCCGCTATGCCCAGGAACGCCAGAGCATGGGCGTGCCGATCATCCAGCATCAGGCCATCGCCTTCCGCCTCGCCGACATGGCGACCCGGGTGGAGGCGGCGCGCCAGATGGTGCTGCATGCGGCGAGCCTGCGCGATGCCGGGGTGCCCTGCATGAAGGAGGCGGCGATGGCCAAGCTGTTCGCCTCCGAGATCGCGGAGAAGGTCTGTTCCGACGCCATCCAGGTCCATGGCGGCTATGGCTATCTCGCCGATTTCCCGGTCGAGCGCATCTATCGCGACGTCCGGGTCTGCCAGATCTACGAGGGCACCAGCGACATCCAGCGGTTGGTCATCAGCCGCGCGCTTGTTCAATAACCCCCAAGCCCAATAACCAAGACCGCCAAACCGGGAGGAAGACGGCATGACCGTCCTGAAGAGCGCCCTGAACGCGCGCTCCGCCGAGTTCCAGGCCAACGCCGACGCCATGCAGGCGCTGGTCGACGATCTGCGCCGGAAGGTCGCCGCCATCCAGCAGGGCGGCGGAGCCAAGGCGCGCGACAAGCACCTCGCCCGCGGCAAGCTGCTGCCGCGCGAGCGCATCCGCCAACTGCTCGACGTCGGCTCGCCGTTTCTGGAGCTGTCGCAGCTGGCCGCCGACGGCGTCTATGCCGAGGACATCCCGTCGGCCGGCATCATCGCCGGCATCGGCAGCGTCGCCGGGCAGGAGTGCATGATCGTCGCCAACGACGCGACGGTGAAGGGCGGCACCTATTTCCCGCTGACGGTCAAGAAGCACCTGCGCGCGCAGGAGATCGCCCAGCAGAACAACCTGCCCTGCATCTATCTGGTGGATTCGGGCGGCGCCAACCTGCCGAACCAGGACGAGGTCTTCCCCGACCGCGACCATTTCGGCCGCATCTTCTACAACCAGGCCAACATGTCGGCCGAGGGCATCCCGCAGATCGCCGTGGTGATGGGAAGCTGCACCGCCGGCGGCGCCTATGTCCCGGCGATGTCGGACGAGGCGATCATCGTCCGCAACCAGGGCACCATCTTCCTGGGCGGCCCGCCGCTGGTGAAGGCCGCGACCGGCGAAGTGGTGTCGGCCGAGGATCTGGGCGGCGCCGACGTGCATTCCCGCACCTCGGGCGTGACCGACCATTACGCGATGAACGATGCCCACGCCCTGGCGATGGCGCGCCGCGTGGTGTCGAACCTGAACCGCGCCAAGCACATCGACCTCGACCTGCGCGAGCCGGAGGAACCGGCCTTCGACCCGCGCGAGCTTTACGGCGTGATTCCCAGCGACGCCCGCAAGCCCTTCGACGTGCGTGAGGTGATCGCGCGGGTGGTCGACGGGTCGCGCTTCGACGAGTTCAAGCCGCTCTACGGCACGACGCTGGTCACCGGCTTCGCCCACATCTTCGGCTATCCCGTCGGCATCATCGCCAACAACGGCATCCTGTTCAGCGAATCCGCCCTGAAGGGCGCCCACTTCGTCGAGCTGTGCTGCCAGCGCCGCATCCCGCTGGTGTTCCTGCAGAACATCACCGGCTTCATGGTGGGCCGCAAATACGAGGCCGGCGGCATCGCCAAGGACGGCGCCAAGCTGGTCACCGCGGTCGCCTGCGCCAAGGTGCCGAAATTCACCGTAATCATCGGCGGCAGCTATGGCGCCGGCAATTACGGCATGTGCGGCCGTGCCTACAGCCCGCGCTTCATGTGGATGTGGCCGAACGCCCGCATCTCCGTCATGGGCGGCGAGCAGGCGGCCGGCGTGCTGGCCCAGGTCAAGCGCGATGCCATGGAAGCCCAGGGCAAGCCGTGGTCGGCCGAGGACGAGGAGGCGCTGAAGGCGCCGATCCGCGCCCAGTTCGAGCGCGAGAGCCACGCCTATTACGCCAGCGCCCGGCTGTGGGACGACGGCATCATCGACCCGGCCGACACCCGCATGGTGCTGGGCCTCGGCCTGTCGGCCTCGCTGAACGCGCCGGTGCCGAAGACGCCCTTCGGCGTCTTCCGGATGTGATGGGGGCGACCATGAGCGATATCCTGATCGAGGTTGCCGACACCGGCGTCGCCACCGTCACCATGAACCGCGGCAACGTCCACAACGCCTTCAACGAGCAGGTCATCGCCGACCTGACCGCCGCCTTCCGCCGGGTGGGCGAGGATCCGGCGGTGCGCGTCGTCCTGCTGCGCGGGGTGGGCAAGAGCTTCTCGGCCGGGGCTGATTTATCCTGGATGAAGAAGATGGCCGGCTACTCCCGCGAGGAGAATCTGGCCGACGCCATGGGCCTCGCCACCATGCTGCGCACGCTGGACGAATGTCCGAAGCCCACGGTCGCCGTGGTCCAGGGGCCGGCCTTCGGCGGCGGCGTCGGGCTGGTTTCGGCCTGCGACATCGCCATCGGCGTGGAGACGGCCACCTTCGCCCTGTCGGAGGTGCGGCTGGGCATCATCCCCGCCGCCATCAGTCCCTATGTCATCGCCGCCATCGGCGAGCGCGCCTGCCGCCGGTATTTCCTGACCGGCGAGCGGTTCAGCGCGGCGGAGGCCCACCGCATCGGCCTGCTGCATGAGCTGACCAGCGCCGACGGGCTGGAGGAGACGGTGGCGAAGACGGTCAAGAACCTGATGGACAGCGCCCCCACGGCGGTCACCGCCGCCAAGGAGCTGATCCGCGCCGTCGCCCGCCGGCCGCTGACCGAAGAGGTCATGCGCGACACGGCGGAGCGCATCGCCCGCCAGCGCGCCAGCGCCGAAGGCAAGGAGGGCGTCGGCGCCTTCCTCGACAAACGCACCCCGTCCTGGCGGAGCTGATCCAATGTCCCAAATGGCAATGTTCGACAAGATCCTGATCGCCAACCGCGGCGAAATCGCCTGCCGGGTCATCCGCACCGCCCGCCGGATGGGCATCAAGACCGTCGCCGTCCATTCGGAAGCCGACGCCAAGGCGATGCATGTCCAGATGGCCGACGAGGCCGTCTGCATCGGCCCGGCTCCGGTCGGCGAAAGCTATCTGCGCGGCGACGTCATCCTCGACGTGGCGAAGTGCACCGGCGCCCAGGCCATCCATCCCGGCTATGGTTTCCTGTCGGAAAATGCCGGCTTCGCCGCCGCCTGCGCGGAGGCCGGTGTCGTCTTCATCGGCCCGCCGATCGACGCCATCCGTGTCATGGGCTCCAAGGCGGAATCCAAGCGGCTGATGGCGAATGCCGAGGTGCCGCTGGTTCCGGGCTATCACGGCACCGATCAGGACTTCGTCACCCTGTCGGCGGAGGCCGAGCGCATCGGCTATCCGGTGCTGGTCAAGGCGTCGGCCGGCGGCGGCGGCAAGGGCATGCGCGTGGTGCGTGCCGCCAACGAGCTGGCCGACGCGGTTGCCGGTGCCCAGCGCGAGGCCAAGGCGGCGTTCGGCGACGACAGCCTGCTGCTGGAGAAATATCTCGGCCGGCCGCGCCATGTCGAAATCCAGGTCTTCTGCGACACCCACGGCAACGGCGTCTATCTGTTCGAGCGCGACTGCTCGGTGCAGCGCCGCCACCAAAAGGTGATCGAGGAGGCGCCGGCCCCCAACTTGCCCGACGATCTCCGCCGCCGCATGGGCGAGGCCGCGGTGGCCGCCGCCAAGGCGGTGAACTATGTCGGCGCAGGCACTGTCGAGTTCCTCTATGAGGATGGCGGCTTCTACTTCATCGAGATGAACACCCGGTTGCAGGTGGAGCATCCGGTGACGGAGAAGATCACCGGGCTGGACCTCGTCGAATGGCAGCTGCGTGTGGCCGCCGGGGCGGAGCTGCCGCTGCGCCAGGAGCAGCTGACCCGTAGGGGGCATGCCTTCGAGGCGCGGCTGTACGCAGAAGACCCGCAGCGCGACTTCCTGCCGGCCATCGGCAAGCTGGTGCGGCTGCGCCCGCCGGCTGAGAACGATCACGTCCGCGTCGACACCGGAGTCCGCGAGGGCGATTCGGTGACGATGTATTACGACCCGATGATCGCCAAGCTGATCGTCTGGGACGAGGACCGCGACAGCGCGCTGCGCCGCCTGCGCGTGGCGCTCGCCGAATATGAGGTGGTCGGCGTCACCACCAACGTCGCCTTCCTCGGCGCCATCGCCGGCCATCCGGCCTTCAAGGCGGTGGAGATCGACACCGGCTTCATCGAGCGCCACCGCGCCGACCTGCTGCCGCCGCCGGCCCCGGTGGCCGACCGGGCGCTGGCCGCCGCGTCCCTGTCGGTGCTGCTGAAGCGCCGGGAGGAGGCCCAGGCCGCTCTGCGTGCCCGTTCCGACCGTTACTCGCCCTGGCTGCTCGCCAATGGCTGGCGACTGAACGAGGAGAACCATTACGACCTGCGCCTGATGGACGGAGAGGCGGCGCGCGAGGTGACGCTGCATTTCCGCGCAGATGGCTATGAGGTCGCGGTGGATGGCGGCAAGCCGATGCCGGTCACCGGCGTCAGCCTGTCGGACGGCCTGCTGACCGCGACGCTGGACGGCATGCGCACCCGCGCCACCGTGGTGCAGCAGGGGCTGGACATCACCGTGCTGATCGACGGCGCGGTGTCCCGCCTGACGCTGGACGACCCCAGCGCCCGCGCGGCGGAGCAGGAGGGCGGCTCCGGCCGTCTGACCGCGCCGATGCCCGGCACTGTGGTCCGCGTGCTGGTCGAGCCGGGCCAGAGCGTCGAGGCCGGCACACCGCTGATGCTGCTGGAAGCCATGAAGATGGAGCACACCATCAAGGCCCCGGCGGCCGGTACCGTCAGCGCCGTGAATTTCGCGGCGGGCGATCAGGTGTCGGAAGGCGTCGACCTGCTGGTTCTCGACATCGCGGAGGCCTGACGATGCAGTTGCCGAAATTCGTCCGCATGGTGGAGGTCGGCCCGCGCGACGGCCTCCAGAACGAAAAGTCGATGGTGCCGACGGCGGTGAAGGTGGAACTGGTGAACCGCCTGTCCGACGCCGGGTTGAGCGTGGTCGAGGCGGCCAGCTTCGTCTCGCCCAAATGGGTGCCGCAGATGGGCGACAGCGCCGATGTGCTGGCGGGCATCGCCCGCAAACCCGGCGTGCGCTATGCCGCCCTCACCCCGAATCTGAAGGGGCTGGAGGGTGCGCTGGCGGCCAAGGCCGACGAGGTGGCGGTGTTCGGCGCCGCCTCGGAAAGCTTCAGCCAGAAGAACATCAACTGCTCCATCGCAGAGAGCCTGGACCGCTTCGCGCCGGTGATGGAACAGGCCAAGGCGGCGGGAGTGCCGGTGCGGGGCTATGTCAGCTGCGTGCTCGGCTGCCCCTATGAGGGGGAGATCGCGCCGAAGGCGGTGGCGGACGTGGCGGAGCGGCTGTTCGCCATGGGCTGCTACGAGATCTCGCTGGGCGACACCATCGGCACCGGCACGCCGACCAAGGCGCAACTGATGATCGCCGCGGTGGCGGAGCGGGTGCCGGTCGACAAGATCGCTGTCCATTTCCACGACACCTATGGGCAGGCGCTGGCCAACATCCTGGCGGCGTTGCAGATGGGGGTGGCGGTGGTCGACAGCTCCGTCGCCGGTTTGGGCGGCTGCCCCTATGCCAAGGGGGCGAGCGGCAACGTGGCGAGCGAGGATGTGCTGTACATGCTGAACGGCCTCGGCATCGAGACCGGGGTGGACCTGGACAAGCTGATCGCGGCCGGGGCGTTCATCAGCGACGCCATCGGCCGTCCCACCGCATCGAAGGTGGCCCGCGCTCGTGGTTGTGCGTGAGGGATCCTTCGGCAACGAAGGGCCGCGCTTCCGGCAGGGGGTGCGGCCCTTTCGTATCCGGGGGGATGGCCCCTTCGCATCTTGGGCGGTCCACCCCATATAGGTCCGGTCCTCGGCCAGACGTGAACGACCGCCCGTGCGTATTCCCGACCTGAACAGCCTGTACGATGCCGGCAGCCGGCTTCTTCTGGAATCGACGGTGCGCGTCGGCGTCACCGGGCTGCGGCGGGCGGGCAAGACCGTCTTCGTCACCGCGCTCGTCGACAATCTGCTGAAGGCCGGGCGGCTTCCCTTCCTCGACGTCATGTCGTCCGGGCGTTTCCAGGCGGCGCGGCTGCGGCCGCAGCCCGATCCGGACGTGCCGCGTTTCGACTTCGAAGGCCATCTGGCGGTGTTGACCGGTCCCGATCCCCATTGGCCGGAGCCGACGCGCGGCATCGGCCAGATGCGCGTCTCATTGCGCTACCGCCCGGATTCGGCGCTGAAGCGGGCGGTGCAGCCGGTGGCGACGCTGAACCTCGACCTCGTCGATTATCCCGGCGAATGGCTGCTCGACCTGCCGCTTCTGCGCCAGAGCTTCGCGGAATGGAGCGCGCTCACCCTTGAGCTTGCCGCCCGGCCGCCGCGCGACGAGCTGTCCGCCTCCTGGCGCGGCTGGCTCGCCACCATCGATCCGATGGCATCGGCGGAGGAGGAGACGGCCCGGCGCGGGGCGGCGCTCTACACCGACTATCTCCATGCCTGCCGGCGGGCGGACACGCTGCTGAGCCTGATCCAGCCCGGCCGCTTCGTCGAACCGGGCGACATGAAGGACGCGCCGCTGCTGACCTTCTGCCCGCTGCCCCCGCCGCAGTTCGCCGGGTCGCGGGGGCGCGGCAGCCTGTGGGCGCTAATGGAGGAACGGTACGAGGCCTACAAGACCAACGTCGTCCGCCGCTTCTTCTCCGAGCATTTCGCCAAGCTCGACCGCCAGATCGTGCTGATCGACGTGCTGGGCGCGCTGAACGCCGGCCCGGCCGGGATGGCCGACATGAAGCGGGCGCTGGAGCTGAGCCTGGAGCCTTTCCGCCACGGCTCGTCGGGCTGGCTCGACTGGCTGCTGGGCACCAAGATCGACCGGGTGCTGTTCGCCGCGACCAAGGCCGACCACATCGCCGCCCACCAGCATGCCCAGCTGCGCGCGCTGCTCGACCGGCTGGTCGGCGATGCCCGCAACGCCATCCGCTTCGAAGGCGCCCAGGTCGAGACGATGGCGATCGCCGCGCTGAAATGCACCGACAGCGTGGTGACGGAGCATGAGGGGCGGCAGCTGCGCTGCGTGCGCGGGGTGCCCGTGGGGCGCGACCGCCCGACCGTTCTGTTCCCCGGCGAGATCCCGGAAGATGCGGAGGCCTTTCCGCCCGGCCGCGACCGCCCCTACAATTTCCTGGCCTTCCGTCCGCCCGACGACCTCGGCCGCGATCCTCGCGGCCTGCCGCACATCCGCGTCGATCAGGCCCTGCAATTCCTGCTGGGGGATTACCTGCTGTGACGGAGCGCGACACCGACACCCGCAAACCCTCAAGCGGCTGGGTTCCGCCGATGGAGCTGGAGCTTGACCGCGCCGCTGCGGTCCCGGCGGAGGAGGAGACGGCGCTGCTGACCGGATCGGGCGACCCGGCGGAGCTGCTGCCGGCCCCAGCCGCACCGGTGCGGACGACGCGCCGCCTGGGGCGCTGGCTGTTCGGGGCGCTGGCGGCGCTGGTGGTGGTGGCGTTGGGGTTCGACACCGCCGACCTGCTGAACCGCGCCTTCGCCACCAGCGTAGCGCTGGGCGTGCTGGTGGCGCTGCTGGCGGCGACCGCGGGCATCGCCGCGGTGGCGATGCTGGTGAACGAGCTGCTGTCGCTGCGCCGCCTGCGGCGGATCGAGGAATTGCGGGCCGAAGCTGGGCGTTTGGAGGTGGAGGCGCCGGGCGGGCGGGCCGACCGTTTCGCCGGGTCGCTGGTGGCGCTCTATGCCGACCGGCGGGAACTGGCCCCGGCGCTGGCCCGCGTGCGCGACCATGTGACCGACGCCCATGACGAGCATGAGGTGGTGCGGCTGCTGGACCGCGAGGTGCTGGCCCCGCTCGACCGTGCCGCCTACCAGCGGGTGTTGCTGGCATCGCGCGACACCGCCGTCGCCACCGCGCTGAGCCCGGCGGCGCTGCTGGATTTCGCGGTGGTGCTGTGGCGTAACCTGAAGCTGGTGCGGGAGATCGCTTCGCTCTACGGTGCCCGGCCCGGCTATGTCGGCTCGCTGCGGCTGCTGCGCCGGATGCTCGCCAACATCGCCGTCGCCGGGGTGACCGAAAGCGCCCATCATGTGGCGGTGGAGGCGCTGGGCGGCTCGCTTGCCGCCGCGATCTCCACCCGGATGGGGCAGGGGGTGATCAACGGCCTGCTGACCGCGCGGGTCGGGCTGACCGCCATGCATCTGTGCCGCCCCATCGCCTTCGGCACCGACAACCGCCCCAGCCTGAACCGCATCAGGAAGGAACTGCTGTCGGTGCCCAAGCAGGTGCTGTGACGCGTCAGGCGAGGTCGAAGACCAGCACCTCGGCATCGTCGGCGCGGTCGAGCGTCACCGCCTCCTCCTCCGTCAGCGCGGCGCCGTCGCCGGCCTTCAGCAGGGTGCCGTTCAGATGGACCCGGCCGCGGGCGACCTGAACCCAGGCATGGCGGCCGGGGCGCAGGGGCAGGGTGGCGCTTTCCTCGCCGTCCAGCAGCGCGGCGTACAGGTCGACATCCTGGTGGATGGTGACGCTGCCGTCGCGCCCGTCACGGGAGCCGACCAGCTTCAGCGTGCCCTGCTTCTGCTCGGCCGGGAAATCCGCCTGCTGGTAGCCGGGCGCCAGGTTGTTGGCTTCCGGCAGGATCCAGATTTGCAGGAAATGCACCGGCTCGGTGTCGGACGCGTTGTACTCGCTGTGGCGGATGCCGCGGCCGGCGCTCATCACCTGGACCTCGCCCGGACGGATCACCGACCCGGTGCCGATGGAGTCCTTGTGCTCCAGCGCGCCGTTCAGCACGTAGGAGACAATCTCCATGTTGGCATGCCCATGGGTGGGGAAGCCGGCGCCGGGGATCACGCGATCCTCATTGATGACCCGCAGGGCGCGGAAGCCCATATGGCCGGGATCGAAGTAATGGCCGAACGAGAAGCTGTGGTTGCTGTTCAGCCAACCCATGTTGGCAACCCCACGCTCGTCGCGATGGCGAATGGTGATCATGATGGAACCCTCCGTATCCTTGGGGTGTGTGCCCTTGTCTGGAGGGGAATTTGGCACCGGACGGCAAAAGGAACAATCTGGGGAGTTCGCATCAGATCGTTGCTAATGGAGCTACAATATCAGCCGGCCAGCGGCACCCCCACCGCGAAGACCGTGCCGCGCCCTTCCACCGAGCGCACCGTCACCGGATGCTCCAGCAGCCGCGCCAGCCGTTCGACGATGGCGAGCCCCAGGCCGATGCCTTCGCTGCGATCGCGGTCGGGGCGGTCGAGCTGGACGAACTCCTCGAAGATGCGCCGGCGGTCGGGTTCCGCGATGCCGCGTCCGGTGTCGTAGACCTCGATCCACAGCCGGTCCCCGCGGGTGCGGCAGCCGACCAGCACGCCGCCGGTCTCGGTGTAGCGGATGGCATTGCTGATCAGGTTGCGGACGATGCGCTCCAGCAGCGCCGGGTCGCTGCGCACCACGGCGTTGGTCGGGACGGCGCGCAGCCGCAGGCCCTTGTCCTCCGCCAACCCGGCGAACTCCGCCTCCAGCTGGTCGAGCAGCGGAGAGAGCGGCAGGTCGGCCAGCCTCGGCGTCACCGCGCCGGATTCCAGCTTGGAGATGTCGAGGATCGCGTTCAGCAGGTCGCGCATCGACCGCTGCGCCGCCTTCAGGTCGGTCAGCAGGGCCGCCGCCTTGGCGCTCTGCGGCTGGCGTTCCAGCATGCCGGTGAACATGCCGATGGCCTGGAGCGGCTGCTGCAGGTCGTGGCTGGCATGGGCGAGGAAGCGGGACTTGGCGCGGTGGGCCTGCTCCGCCGTGGACTTGGCGGCGTGCAGTTCGGCCGTGCGCTCGCGAACCTGCTGTTCCAGCGTGGCGTTGGCGCGCTCAATCGTCTCGGCCATGCGCAGGATTTCGGTGAACTGGCGGCGCACCTGCCGGGTCATCGGCCGGAAGATCGCCAGCGCTTCCACCGCCAGGATCAGCAGGGTGATCAGCAGGGCGGCCAGCCCCAACTGGTGCAGGGTGTGGAATCCGGCCTCGCCCTCCTCCTGGTAGAGGGCGACCATCTCCTCCAGCCGATCCAGAAGCGGGCCGAGGGCCTGGGAGGTGATGCGGTCCGCTTCGGCCCGGTCAGGGGGCTGGCCGGCGGATGCGGCGGCGATCACCCGGCGCAGGGCGGCGATGTGCCCGGTCACCACCGGGTCCAGCGGGTCGGCGCCGCCATGGAACAGGTCGTTGGGCGGCGGCCCCAGGGGCGGGCCTTCCTCCGGTCCGGCCCGGCCGCTCAGCCGGCGATGGGCAGCCTCGAACATGTCGGTGGTCTCGGCCAGCTGCCGGCCGAGGTCGCTGCGCACCGCCGGATCGGTGGCGGTCTTCAGCTGCTCGACCAGGAGGGCGGTGCGCTGCGACAGCATGCGCTGGCGGCCGGAGACGTTGACGACCTCCAGCATGCGTTCATGCTGGCCGATCACCCCTTCGGTCATGACGAAGCCGGCCAGCGTGCCGAGCGCGATCAGCGTCAGCGCCAGGGCATAGCGCACGGTCATCCAGCGCGCCGTGGTGGTGCCGGTCGGTATCATGCCCATATCTCGCCCATGTGTCCCCTCGGCGGTGGCGCCGACGCTATCAAGCCTCGGTGAAGCCGCAAGCCTCCAGCGCCGCCCGCATGTGCGGCGGGACCGGCGCCACCGCGCCGACCGGGTCGCGCTTCGGATAGAGCGGCAGCGAGATGGCGCGGGAGTGCAGATGCAGCGGCTTGCCCTCCGGCCCGCCATATTGCGGGTCGCCGACCAGCGGACAGCCGATGGAGGCGCAATGGACGCGGATCTGGTGGGTGCGGCCGGTGTGCGGCGTCAGCTCCAGCCAGGTGAGCCCGTCCGCCTGCCCGCGCACGACATAGCCGGTCACCGCCGTTTGCCCGTCGGGCGAGCCGACGATGCGCCAGCCGCCGGTCTTGTTGGAAACTTTGGCGAGCGGCAGCTCGATCCGTCCGGACTCCTGCGGCGGCGTCCCGGCGACCACAGCCCAATAGGTTTTGTCGACCTTGCCGTTCTGGAACAGGATGCCGATCTTGCGCAGCGCCTTGGCATGGCGTCCGAGGATCAGGCAACCGGAGGTGTCGCGGTCCAGCCGGTGGGCGAGGGACGGCGGCTTGGGGAAGCCGAAGCGCAGCGCGTCGAAATGCCGCTCCAGGTTCGGGCCGCCGGCGGGGCCGGCATGGACCGGCAGCCCGGCAGGCTTGTCGAGGATCAGCATCAGCCCGTCGCGGTACAGGATGCGGTCTTGGATTTGGGCGGGTGTCACGGGCAACTCATCCCCAGGCGCGGGAAATCAGGAGGTCGATGGCGGCGATGATGCGGTCGCTGTCGCCGACGAGGGAGCAGACTTTCTCGCCGATCTGGTCCGTCGGAACGGAGGCGAGCTGAAGTGGATTCAGAACGACATCTTGGCCTTCAATCACGAACTTCGGGGTCAAGGACGGTTCCGTGCTCTGGAGCTTGTCGGCCAGCAGCAGCGGTGCGATCACCCTGCGGGCCGATGCGTCAAAACGTTGTGATTGCACGATCACCAGATACGGAATGCCCGAGCGCGCGGCGGTTCGGTTCCGATGCACATCGAATTGAGCCATCACAGGTGATCGAGATGTTCATCGGCGAAAGAGCCATATTGGGCGTCGAAGTCGTTCAGTGCCGCAATCGTCGCATCCAGGCGACGTTCACGGTCCGCCTTCGCCACCTCGTCGGCCAGCAGCTTTTCGACCCGTTCCGACAGGTCGCCGGGAAGGGACTGCGCGCGCTGCAGGATGTCCTCGTCCAGCGACAAGGTGACGTCCCGCTTCGGCGCGCGCCGGTCATAGACACCGTCCATTGGAAAGCCCTCCCCCGATCCCGATGCACTGAAGATAGGCGCCCCCGGTGCCGTCCGGCAAGCAGGCAGGAAAAGGGCGCGGCCACCGCAAGGCGCCGCGCCCCCTTCACATCCGGTCAGGCCCGGATCAGGCGAGCTTCAACTCCTTGAAGAAGTCGTTGCCCTTGTCGTCGACGATGATGAAGGCCGGGAAGTCCTCCACCTCGATGCGCCAGATGGCTTCCATGCCGAGTTCGGGATACTCGACGCATTCCACCTTCTTGATGCAGTCCTGGGCCAGACGGGCGGCGGCGCCGCCGATCGAGCCGAGATAGAAGCCGCCATGCTGCTTGCAGGCCGCGGTCACCTCCGGGCTGCGGTTGCCCTTGGCCAGCATGACCATGGAGCCGCCCGCCGCCTGGAACTGGTCGACGAAGCTGTCCATGCGGCCCGCCGTCGTCGGTCCGAAGGAGCCCGAGGCGTAGCCTTCCGGCGTCTTGGCCGGGCCGGCATAATAGATCGGGTGGTTCTTGAAGTAATCCGGCAGCGGCTCGCCGGCGTCGAGGCGGGCGCGCAGCTTGGCATGGGCCAGATCGCGGGCGACGATCAGCGGGCCGGTCAGCGACAGGCGGGTGCGGATCGGATACTGGCTCAGCGTGGCGCGGATCTGCTCCATCGGCTGGTTCAGGTCGATCTTCACGACCTCGCCCGACAGATGCTCGTCACCGATCTCCGGCAGATACTGGGCCGGATCGGTCTCCAGCCGCTCCAGGAAGATGCCGTCCTTGGTGATCTTGCCCACCGCCTGGCGGTCGGCCGAGCAGGACACGCCGATGCCGATCGGCATGGAGGCGCCGTGGCGCGGCAGGCGGATGACGCGGACGTCGTGGCAGAAGTACTTGCCGCCGAACTGGGCGCCGATGCCCATGTTCTGGGTCAGCTTGTGGACCTCGGCCTCCATCGCCAGATCGCGGAAGGCGTGCGCGTCCTCGCCGCCCTCGGTCGGCAGGTTGTCGAGATAGCGGGCCGAGGCCAGCTTCACCGTCTTCAGGTTCTGCTCCGCCGACAGGCCGCCGATGACGATGGCGAGGTGGTAGGGCGGGCAGGCCGAGGTGCCGAGATAGCGGATCTTGTCTTCCAGGAACTTCAGCAGCCGGTCGGGCGCCAGAACCGACGGCGTGGCCTGGTGCAGGAAGGTCTTGTTGGCCGACCCGCCGCCCTTGGCCATGAACAGGAACTTGTAATAGTCCTCGCCCTCGGAATAGATGTCGATCTGCGCCGGCAGGTTGTTGCGGGTGTTCTTCTCCTCATACATGGAGATCGGCGCCAGCTGGCTGTAGCGCAGGTTGCGCTTCAGGTAGGCGTCGCGGGCACCTTCCGACAAAGCGGTCTCGTCGCCGCCCTTGGTCCAGACGCGGCGGCCCTTCTTGCCCATGATGATGGCGGTGCCGGTGTCCTGGCACATCGGCAGGGTGCCGGCGGCGGCGATGTTGGCGTTCTTCAGCAGGTCGAGCGCCACGAAGCGGTCGTTGGCCGACGCCTCCGGATCGTCAAGGATCTTGGCGAGCTGGGCCAGATGGCCCGGACGCAGCAGATGGTTGATGTCGGAGAAGGCAGCCTCGGCCAGCAGGCGCAGACCTTCCGGCTCGACCTTCAGGATCTGCTCGCCGTCGAAGTCGACGACCGAGACATGGTCCGAGGTCAGCTTGCGGTAGGTCGTGTCGTCCTTGGCGAGCGGAAACAGGCCGCGGGCTGAGGCGATGTCGTCGGGCATTGGGGCGTTCCTTCGTGACGAACCTGGCGTGACGATCCAACGGCCGCCATTCGCCTCCGCGGTACGCGACCCGCCGGGCGCGCGAAGGGGGCAGGCCGCGCTCGGCCCCCCTTATACACCGCTGCGGGGCGGAGACAACCATCGGCGGGACGGAAGGCGGCGCGGCGGTTTGTCGTGGGGGAAATGGTGGGGAAGTGGTCGTACCGGTGGCGCTTTTTGCCCCCTCCCCATCCCTCCCCCGCGTTCCGCGGGAGAGGGTGCCTTGTGCGAAGTGGCGGCAGTCCCCTCCACCGCCGAAGGCGGGGGAGGGCTAGGGAGGGGGCATCAAACGCCTGACTACGCCGCCGCCTTCACATGCCCCTCGACCGCTTCATGGGCGTGGACGGCCGGTTCGGCCGGGGCGCCGACCCAGTCGCCATGGGCGGGGATTTCCTCGCCCTTCATCACCAGGGTCAGCGGACCCAGCCGGGCGAAATCGCCGATATGGGTGTCGTACAGCACGGTGGCGCCGGCCCCGATGGTAACCCCGTTCCCGACGCTCACCCGGCCGACCTTCATCACACGGTCCTCATACAGGTGGGTCTGCAGGGCCGACAGGGCGTTGATGGCGCAATGGTCACCGACGGATACGCAGTCGAACTCCGTGATGTCGGTGGTGTCCATGTAGACGCCCTTGCCGAACTTCGTGCCGAACAGGCGCAGCACCCAGGGCAGCATCGGCGTGCCGCGCAGATGGTCGAGCAGCACCTTGCCGGCCAGACCCCAGTAGAGCACGGCCACCGCCTCCGTCCGCATGGCCCACCAGGACCACATCGGCTTCATGGTGGGGGCGTAGCGGCCCATCAGCAGCCATTTCACCAGCGCCACCACCAGCACCATCGCCGACGGGATGGCGACGCTGACCGCCAGGAACTGCCAAAGGAAGGTCCCCCAGCGCCCGTCGAGGATGGCGGGGGCGAAGAACTCCACCGCGAAGGTGCCGAAGGTGATGAACAGCATCGTCGGCATCGACAGGCTGAAGGCCTCGAACACGGCGCGGCCGAGACGGCGGGCGCGCGACGGCTCGAACGTCCAGTTGGCCGACACGTTGTCGAACTTCTGGCGCACCGGCAGCTTGATCGGCGGGCTGCCGAACCAGGTGTCGCCGGCCTGCATCTCGGCATTGGCCGGCGGCTTGGACTTGATGCCGATCAGCGTGCCGGTCGGGATGGAGGCGCCCGGCGGCACCACGGCGTCGTTGCCGACGAACACGCGGGCCTCGGTCTTCACCGGCTGCAGATGCATCCAGCCGCGGCGGATGTCCTCGTCGCCCAGCACCACCTCGTCGGCGATGAAGCACTTCTCGCCGATCTCCACCAGATCGTAGCGGCCCGCCAGGTTGGTCGAGATCTCGGCGTCGCGGCCGATCTTCGCCCCCATCAGGCGGTACCAGGCCCGCATGTAGACGGTGGCGTAGAGCGAGCTGAGGGTCTCCAGCATCACCTCGGTCGCCAGCGCCACGATCCATTTGCGGACGTAGAACCAGCTGTGGACCGAATAGGATCCCGCCTCCACCTTCGGCAGGACGATCCAGCGTGCGGCGGCGATCAGCAGGACGGTGATCGCCACCAGGAACATGGCGGTCGGCCAAGCGATGGCGGGGACATAGATCAGATAGTTCACCTTGAACAGCCCGCCCATCCAGGCGTCGAGCCGGTCGAACAGGTAGAAGGCCGGGAAGATCGGGATCAGCGCCACCGGCGGCAGGCCGACCAGCGCCACCAGATAGACCAGCGCCTGGATCGCCCGCTTGACGGCGCCGGCGCGCGGCTCCTGCGGCAGGGCGGCGCGGTCGACCATGCCCACCTTGCGGGCGGGCGAGCCGTCCCAGGATTCGTAGGCGCCGGTGCGGGTGCCGGCGGCGAGCGCGGTCAGGTCGGCCAGTTCGGTGCCGGGGGCGACGACGGCGTCATGACCGATCACGCAGGAGGTGCCGATATAGGCGTCGTCGCCGATCTCGATGGTGCCGATCACCAGCTCGTTGCCGATCACCTCGGCATTCGCCAGCTTGACCTTGCCGCCGGTGCAGGCGCCGCGGCCGATGCCGACCAGATCGATGGCTCCGGATTCGAACTCGCCGATCATCGCGTCGGCGCCGATCCTGGCGCCGAGCGCGCGCAGGAGCAGCCGCATCACCGGCGATCCCTGGAACCACTTCAGGTGGACCAGCGCGATGAAGCGTTGCGCCAGCCACCAGCGGTAATAATAGACGCCCCACAGCGGGTAGCGGCCCGGCTTGGTCCGGCCGATGATCAGCCATTTCGCCGCGATGGCGATGGCGACGGTGGCGATGTTGATGACGACATAGACGCCGAACAGCGTCGTGACCTCGCCCAGCAGCCCGGCATCCTCGCCCGACAGCAGCATGTAGCTGACGAACACGCCCAGCCACTGCACCGTCATCAGCGCCAGGATGACCGGCAGCGCCGCGGCCTGGGCCAGACCGCACAGCAGGCGGCGGCGCAGCGGCGGCGGTTCGAAGGACAGGTCGGCCGGCTTGGTCCCGCGCCCGGCCGGCGCCTTGGCGTCCTGCCGCTCGGCCATCGCCCGCAGCGTGCGGGCGCCATAGACGTCCTGCAGGGTCAGGCTGGCCAGCCCGGCGGTCTCGCGCACGGCCGACACGAAGCGCGCCGCCAGCAGCGAATGGCCGCCGAGGTCGAGGAAGAAGTCGGCCTCCAGGGGGATCGACTGTCCGGGGAAGACGCGGCGGGCGGCCTCCAGCAGCGCGGCCTCGGTCGGCGTGCGCGGCTCTTCCTGCTCGCCTCCGCCGGCATCCTCGGTCAGGGCCATCGCCTGCAGGGTCTTGCGGTCGGCCTTGCCGGAGGTCAGGCGCGGCAGCTCCGCCACCTGCTCGTAATGCGCCGGCACCATGTAGGCCGGCAGCTGGGCGCGCAGCGCGTCGCGCAGCGCGATCTTGTCGAGGGAGGCGCCGGGCTGCGCGACCAGGAAGGCGACCAGACGGTCGAGCCCGTTGTCGGTGCGCAGGACCACGGTGGCCTGGGCGACGCCCGGCAGGTCGGTCAGCTTCGCCTCGATCTCGCCCAGCTCCAGACGGAAGCCGCGGATCTTCACCTGATCGTCGATGCGGCCATGGAAGCGAAGGTTGCCGTCGGCATCGACGCTGACCGCATCGCCGGAGCGGTAGAGCAGCGGGTCCTGAAATGCACCTGGCCCGTCGGCGCGGTACGGATTGGCGATGAACTTCTCTGCCGTCAGCTCCGGCCGGCCGAGATAGCCCTGGGCCACGCCGGGGCCGCCGATCAGCAGCTCGCCCTGGGTGCCGGCGGCCACCGGCTGCAGCGCCTCGTCCACCACATAGCAGGTGTAGTTGGGGATCGGGCGGCCGATGGTGACGGGGGTCTCGGGCAGCACCTCTGCCACCGTGGCGACGACGGTCGCCTCGGTCGGGCCGTAGCTGTTGAACAGGCGCCGGCCCGGACGGCACCAGCGCGCGGCGATGGCCGGCGGGCAGGCCTCGCCGCCCAGGATGACGACGCGCAGGGACGGCACGTCCTTCGGCAGCATCGCCAGCAGGGTCGGCACGGTGTCCAGTACGGTGACGCCGGCCTCGTTCAGCAAGTCAGCCAGCCGGTCGACCTCGTCCAGAACCTGACGGCTGGCGACCCACAGGGTGGCGCCGGCCAGATAAGGGACGAAAATCTCCTCCAGCGACAGGTCGAAGGCCACCGAGGCGCCCTGGAACGCCACGTCGTCGGCGGTGATGCCGTAGACGCTGTTGGCGGCGCGCAGGTAATGGCAGATGTTGCGGTGGCTGATGACGATGCCCTTTGGCTTGCCGGTCGAGCCCGAGGTGTAGATGGCGTAGGCCGGGCTGTCCGGCGTCACCCCGTCGGCGCGCAGGTCGAGCGGACGGTCGTCGTCGCCCAGCACGTCGCCGATGCGCAGGATCTGGACGTCGGCGCCGGCGTCGCCCAGCATCGCCGCCTTGGTCCCGGTCACCAGATCGATCAGGATCGCCGGGGCGGCGCAGTCGGTCAGGCTGACGGCCACGCGCTCGGCCGGGGCGTCGGCATCGAAGGGCAGATAGGCGGCGCCCGCCTTCAGGATGCCCAGCAGCGCCACATGCAGGTCGAGCGACCGCGCCATCCACAGCCCGACGAAGCAGCCGGGGCCGATCCCGCGCGCCCGCAGGCCGCGGGCAACCCGGTTGGCGCGCGCCTCCAACTCGGCATAGCTGACGCGCCGGCCTTCATAGACGATGGCCGTGCGGTCCGGATAAGCCGCGGCGGTCGCCTGCGGGATGTCGGACAGCAGCTCGTCCCGCAACAGGGACGGGTCGATGGGGCCGCTCAGCGTCGGCACCGCCGGAGGGGCGACCCAGGAAGGGGACGTCGTCGATTGACCGGCCGGGGTAACGTCGGTCGGGCCGTTGGCCCGCGCAGTCAGCAGAGTCACGCTGTGTCAGCCTTCCAAAGGGAATCAGCGCGGTGGCGCCGGAGGGACCCGTTCATCGGCTGGTCCCGGCGGTCGGCTGAACGCGGCGATGGGCCGCTCGCATGTTGTGGCGCTTTATGGTTAATGAATGCTTGCCGTCCGGCATGACGGCACGCGTACCGATGGGAGATGGCAAGTCTTGGGCTTTCCAAGCGCTGCGCAAGCAACATTCGCCCCAACCAAAAGAAAGAATAAGACCTGCCGGCACCGGATACATGGGTATACATGAACAAGCGGACGGCGCTTTCATGATCCGTTCCACGGCGGTGGTCAAGGGTGTCCTTATGTATGCCTGCCGATGCGCCAGGGCATGTGTCGGCGCCACCACATGCCCGCCGATGGCCGGGCTGCCGCCGCGCGCCTTCCGGAAAGTCATGCCCGATCCTGCGCTGATGTAGGTCGGCCGGCGGCATCCGCATCATTCGGCTTCTGCATGGCTGCTGCTCCCAGCGCTCCGCCTCGGCCATCCTCTTTCATGATGGACGTCATTAGAAATCATATTCATGATGATCGTCATCATAACTGGGCCGGTGCCGCACTGGCCGCGCCGGCCATCCGAACGACAGGAGAGGGTCATGAGCATTTCGACGGACATGAGTGGGCGGGTCGCGCTGGTCACCGGCGGCACCTCCGGCATCGGACGGGCGGCGGCGCTTGCCTTCGGCGGGGCGGGTGCGACCGTCGTCGTCACCGGCCGGCGCGAGGCGGAGGGGCTGGAAACGGTGGAACTGATCGACCGTGCCGGCGGGATCGGACAGTTCGTGGCGGCCGATGTCGCCGACGCGGCGCAGGTGGCATCCCTGTTCGAGAGGATCGAGCGCGACCATGGCCGTCTCGACGCCGCCTTCAACAACGCCGGCATTCATGAGGTCGGCCCGGTGACGGAGATGGAGGAGGCCGTGTTCGACCGCGTCCTGACCGTCAACGTGAAGGGCGTCTGGCTTTGCCTGAAGCATGAGCTGACGATCATGCGCCGCCAGGGCCACGGCGCAATCGTCAATACCGGGTCGGTGCTGGGCCAGATCGGCATGGCCGGCAACGCCGCCTATTCGGCGAGCAAGGCGGCCGTCGAGGGGTTGACCCGCACCGCCGCCATCGAAGTCGCGGCACTGGGAATCCGCGTCAACGCCATCTGCCCGGCGATCATCCAGACGCCGATGACCCAGGCCTCCTTCGGCGGGGCCGAGCGGGTCGAGGCGGCGCTGGGCCCGCTCCATCCCGTCGGCCGCGTCGGCCGTCCGGAAGAGGTCGCCGCGGCCGTGCTCTGGCTCTGTTCCGACGCCGCCGGCTTCGTCACCGGCCAGTCGATCAACATCGACGGCGGCGTCACAGCCCGGTAGGCCGGACAAAGCGAGCCGTGGGATGGCGCTCTATCCCCCCAAATGCTCCAGCGGCAAGGCGGTGCGGTAGCGCACCTGTTTCAGCGCGAAGCTGGAGCGGATGTTGGCGACGCCGGGGATGCGGGTCAGGTGCTCCTTCAGAAAACGCTCGTAACTGGCAAGGTCCGGCACCACGACCCGCAGCAGGTAATCGGCGTCGCCCGTCATCAGATAACATTCCAGCACCTCCGGCCGCGCCATCACCGCCGCCTCGAACCCGTCGAGCCGTGCCTCCACCTGCCGTTCCAGGCTGACGCTGACGAAGATGTTGACCGGCAAATCGACCGACGCCGGGTCGACCAGCGCCACATAGCGGGCGATCACCCCCGCCTCCTCCAGCACCTTGACCCGGCGCAAGCAGGGGGAGGGCGACAGGCCGACCCGCTCCGCAAGTTCGGTGTTGGGCAGGCGGCCATCCTCCTGAAGGGCGGCCAGGATCTTCCGGTCTATGCGGTCGAGAGATTGTTTTGGCATCAAATGCCGTTCCCCGTGCTGAATTGGCATACAATGCTAAAGCGGAACCGTGGCGACCGCCACTTTGCAAGCATCTGCCCGATCACAAATGATAGGCTTGTCCAACCATAACCTCCAGCCGGGAGCATCCCCATGACCGCGATCCAGCCGTCCTCCGCCGATCTCGCCTGCCTGGCCGAGCTGGAGCGCAAGGTTCTCTGGCTCGCCTCCTGGACCATCCACAACGCCAACCATGTCCGCCCCAACCTGGACGGGCTGAAGATCGGCGGCCATCAGGCTTCCAGCGCCTCGATGTCGACCATCCTGACGGCGCTCTATTTCTCCGCCCTGCGGCCGGAGGACCGTGTGGCGGTGAAGCCCCATGCCAGCCCGATCTTCCACGCCATCCAGTATCTGCTGGGCAACCAGACGCGGGAGAAGCTGGAGAATTTCCGCGGCTACAAGGGGGCCCAATCGTACCCGTCCCGCACCAAGGACGTGGACGACGTCGATTTCTCCACCGGCTCGGTCGGGCTGGGCGTGGCGCAGACCCTCTTCGCCTCGCTGGTCCAGGATTACCTGAAGGCCAAGGGCTGGGCGCCCGGCCTGCCGGAGGGCCGCATGGTCTCGCTGGTCGGCGATGCCGAGATGGACGAGGGCAACATCTTCGAAGCCCTGCAGGAAGGCTGGAAGCACGGCCTGCGCAACACCTGGTGGATCGTCGACTACAACCGCCAGAGCCTGGATGCGGTGATCCGCGAAGGGCTGTGGGAGCGGCTGGAGAACATCTTCCGCGCCTTCGGCTGGGACGTGGTGATCCTGAAATACGGCACCCTGATGCAGGAGGCGTTCAAGGAGCCGGGCGGCGAGCGCCTGCGCCACTGGATCGACAGCTGCCCGAACCAGCTCTATTCGGCCCTGACCTATCAGGGCGGTGCAGCGTGGCGCCGCCGCCTGATGGACGATCTGGGCGACCAGGGCGACGTCACCCGCCTGATCGAGCGCCGCAGCGACGAGGAACTGGCCCGGCTGATGGGCAATCTCGGCGGCCACGACCTGCCGTCGCTGCTGGAGGCCTTCGCCAATGCCCGCACCCATGACCGGCCGGTCTGCTTCATCGCCTACACCGTCAAGGGATTCGGCCTGCCGCTGGCCGGCCACAAGGACAACCATTCAGGATTGCTGACGCGCGAGCAGATGGACGGCTTCCGCATCGCCAACAAGGTCCGTCCGGGCCATGAATGGGACCGTTTCGAGGGGCTCTCCCTGCCGGAGACCGCGCTGGAAGACTTCCTCCGCCGCGTTCCCTTCGCGCAGAAGGGGCGCCGCCGCTACGAGGCGCCGGCCGTCGCCGTGCCCGCCGCCCTGCAGGCGCCGACGCAGAAGAGCCTGTCGACCCAGGCCGCCTTCGGCCTGATCCTGAACGAGATCGGGCGGGAGCGCTCGGCGCTGGCCGAACGCATCGTCACCACCGCGCCGGACGTCACCGTCTCCACCAACCTCGGCGCCTGGGTGAACCGGCGCGGGCTGTTCGCCAAGAGCGAGATGGCCGACCTGTTCAAGAAGGAACGCATCCCCTCCACCTACAGCTGGGACTTCTCGCCGAAGGGCCAGCATCTGGAGTTGGGGATCGCGGAGTCCAACCTGTTCATCCTGCTGTCGGCGCTCGGTCTGTCGCACAGCCTGTTCGGGGAGCGGCTGCTGCCGATCGGCACGGTGTACGATCCCTTCATCATGCGCGGCGCCGACCAGTTGAACTACGCCTGCTACCAGGATGCCCGCTTCATGCTGGTGGCGACCCCATCCGGCGTCACGCTGGCGCCGGAGGGCGGGGCGCACCAGTCCATCGCCACCCCGCTGGTCGGCATGGCGCAGGATGGCTTGGCCTATTTCGAACCCGCCTTCGCCGACGAACTGGCGGTGGTGATGCGCTGGGCCTTCGACTACATGCAGCGGGACGGGGAGGGGACGCCGAGCGAGCGCAACTGGCTGCGCGACGAGACCGGCGGCTCGGTCTATCTGCGCCTCTCCTCCCGCGCGCTGGAGCAGCCGACCCGGACGATGGACGAGGATCTCGCCCGCGACATCGTCGACGGCGCCTATTGGCTGCGCAAGCCGGGGCCGAACGCCCAGGTGGTGATCGCCTACACCGGTGCCGTCGCTCCCGAGGCAATCGCGGCGGTCGGCATGTTGGGAGAGGACCGGCGCGATGTCGGCCTGCTGGCGGTGACCTCGGCCGACCGGCTGAATGCCGGCTGGAGCGCCGCCCAGCGGGCGCGCGAGCGCGGCCTGTCCCATGCCCGCGGCCATATCGAGCGGCTGCTGGAGGGGGTGCCGCCCCATTGTGCCCTGGTCACTGTGGTGGACGGCCATCCGACGACGCTGGGCTGGCTTGGCTCCGTCGCCGGTCACCGCACGCGGGCTCTGGGGGTGGAGCATTTCGGCCAGACCGGCACCATCGCCGATCTCTACCGCCATCACGGCATCGACGCCCATGGCATCGTCGCGGCGGCGGAAGCGGCGTCTCCCGGCCGGCCGGTCCGCCACTTGCGCGCCATCGGTTGAATGCGTCGGCTGATCGTTTTTCAGCCGGCGCGCTCGGCCCGCTTTTCCAGCGCCTCGCGGTAGCGGTCGCGGGTGTAGTCGACCAGAGTACCGAGCGCCGCTATCGCGGCCTCGGCATCCCGCCTTTCCAGCGCCTCCAGCAGGCGGGCGTGGAATCCGATGATGGCCTCGCGCTCGCGCACCCGATAGATGATCATGTTGCTGACCGGCTGCAGCGCCTCGACCACGCCGTGCATCAGGTAGGACAGCAGGGCATTGCCGGCGGCATCCACCAGGGCGCGGTGGAACCTCACGTCCGAGGCGCAGAATTCCTCATCGGTCAGCGCCGCCTCGCCCTGCCGTGCCAACTCATTCCGCATCGTCGCCAGCGGAGTGGCAAGGTCTGCATCGTCCCGCGCAGTCGCCAGTCGGCAGCAGACTCCCTCCAACTCCAGCCGCGCCGTCGCCATATCGTCGAGCCCGATATCTCCGACCGCGACCATCAGGGTGGTGGCATTGGCCAGCGAGCGGGCCGCATCCTCCGGTGCCGGGCTGGCGACGAAATTGCCGCCGGTTGGGCCGCGGCGGGAGCGGATCAGGTGCTGGGCCGCCAGACGCTTCAGGGCCTCCCGCACGGTCGGGCGCGAAACCTTGAAGCGCTGGGCCAGTTCCTCTTCCGTCGGCAGCCGCTCGTCCACCTTCAGCCGTCCATCCATGATGGCGGCACGCAGGCTGTCGGCGATCTGCTTGGCCGCGCTGACGGTGACGACGCTCTCGAACTCGACCGGCATGTCCGCTCGCTGCTGGTTTCGAACAACTCTATGGTCAGAAGGTCAGACGTTTCAACATTTGCCGCGGAGGACGCGGATGGCACTGCCGACGCCGTCCGGTCAAAAAAACGTCACCCTGCCGAAAAAAGTGCTTGCGCGGTTTGGGGCAGCCCGCATATAAGACGCCTCCCGACGCGAACGACGCCGGCGCCGCCGAAACGGCAGCGACCGGTATCGCGAAACGGGAAGCCCGACAAACCGGCGCTTGTCACCTGAACCCCAGAGGTTCGGTGAGGCTCTCGGTTTCTGCATCGGGCGGGTTCTTTGACAAGTTTATACCGTGTTGTGAGAAGGGATGCGCAGGCGGCGGCAGTTGGTAGCCGTTGCGGCCTTGGGGTGTTGGGTTCCCGGAAGGGGATCGGCACGATGAGGATCGTCTGTGCATCTTTTGAGCAGAGAAACTGTATCAGTATCGACGTTTCAGGAGATCGCGTCAGGCGGTCCTGTCAGTCGTGGATTTCGGTCCGCGATCTGAACCTGAGAGTTTGATCCTGGCTCAGAACGAACGCTGGCGGCATGCCTAACACATGCAAGTCGAACGAAGGCTTCGGCCTTAGTGGCGCACGGGTGAGTAACACGTGGGAACCTGCCTTT
>Ga0196970_1000462_pt1 | contig 46964 bp, 33 predicted proteins | sample S1v_513CmetaG_FD_148672 | JGI IMG/M metagenome (GOLD analysis project Ga0196970, IMG submission 148672) | Soil microbial communities from Anza Borrego desert, Southern California, United States - S1+v_5-13C | ecosystem: Environmental > Terrestrial > Soil > Desert | place: USA: California... | reverse complement strand
CGACCGCGTGATCTTCATGGACGCCGGCAAGATCATCGAAGACTGCCCGAAAGAGGAGTTCTTCGGCGACATCAGCGCCCGCTCCGAACGCGCGCAGCACTTCCTCGAGAAAATCCTGCAGCATTGAGTAAACACCGCTATCCCTGTGGGAGCGGGCTCGCCCGCGATGGGGTCGTGTCAGTCGCTACTGCTGTGACTGACAGACCGCTATCGCTGGCAAGCCCGCTCCCACAGGGACGGTGACAGCTTTCAGTAAGTGTGGTGGTTGACCCAAGGCAACTGTGATGAAATGCGACCCCAATCTTTATCGCGCAGCGCCGCCATCACTTGCCGTGAAGCCCCGTCTGATTCGTCATTTGTTCCTGCCGCCGCTGGTCATCGCCTTGATGATCGGTCTGGGTTTCATCGGCTTCTGGACGAGTGAGCATTTCGGCATCCGCAGCCTCGGCGAAAATGGCCAGCGTCAGCTGGAACTGCATGCCCGCGCGGTCGAAAGCGAGATCAGCAAATACACCTACCTGCCCAGCCTGCTGGAACTCGAAACCAGTGTTTCGCAGCTGCTGGCCGACCCGACCCCGGAAACCCGGCGCACGGTCAACGATTACCTTGAAGGCTTGAACCGGCGCAGCCGCAGTCGGGCCATCTACGTCATGGACACCACCGGCCGGGTCATGGCCACCAGCAACTGGCGCGATGTCGACAGCTACCTCGGCGAGGACCTGTCCTTTCGCGCCTACTTTCAGAAAGCCGTTCGCGGCGAGCCGGGACGCTTCTACGGTATCGGCAGCACCAGCGGCGAGCCCGGTTATTACCTGGCCCACGGCCTCGAAGAGCACGGCAAGATCATCGGCGTCGCGGTGGTCAAGGTGCGCCTGGAAGCCATGGAAGAACGCTGGCAGCGCGCGCGTCTGGAAGCCTTTGTCAGCGACGAGAACGGCATCATCATTCTCTCCAGCGATCCGGCCCGGCGCCTCAAGTCGGTGATCCCGCTGAGCGACGAGGTCAAAGAGAAGCTGGCGCGCAGCCTGCAGTATTACTGGTTCCCGCTCAATGAACTGCAACCGCTGGCCCGCGAAACGCTGGACGAAGGCGTGGAAAAGCTCACCTTCCCGGCCAACAGCGAAGTGCAGTCCGACGAAGACGACATCAGTTACCTGGCGCAGACCCGGCCCCTGAGCGACACGCCGTGGAATTTCACCCTGCTCACCCCGTTGCAGGACTTGCGCCGCGAAGCGATCAATCAAGGTATTCTGGTTGCCGTCGCGTTCGCCTTCCTGGCCTTCCTGCTGATCGCCTGGAACGAGCGGCGCAAAGTCATCGCCACCCGCCTCGCCGCCCGTGAAGCCCTGCAGGAAGCCAACAATCAACTCGAGCGTCGGATTACCGAACGCACCACTGACCTGCGCGCCAGCAACGAACGGTTGAAGAGCCAGATCCGCGAGCGACGTCAGGCCGAAGAAACCTTGCGCCGCGCCCAGGATGAACTGGTGCAGGCCGGCAAACTCGCCGCCATCGGCCAGATGTCGACCAGCATCGCTCACGAACTGAACCAGCCGCTGGCGGCGATGCGCACGCTATCCGGCAATACCGTGCGCTTCCTTGAGCGTGGGCAACTGGACGTCGCCAGCACCAACCTCAAGACCATCAATGACTTGATCGATCGCATGGGCCGCATCACCGCCAGCCTGCGCTCGTTCGCCCGGCGCGGCGACAACCACGGCCAGGCCAGCCTCGGCAAAGCCGTCGAGGCGGCGCTGCAATTGCTCGGCGCACGCCTGGAAAATTCAACGCTGCAGATTCATCGGCAATTCAGCGATGTGCAGTTGCACATTGACCAGACCCGTCTGGAGCAGATTCTGGTCAACCTGATCGGCAACGCCCTCGACGCCATGCACGCGCAAGCGCAACCCGAGTTGTGGCTGGAAGGCGAAGAATTCGACGGCAAGTATCGCCTGCGCGTGCGCGACAACGGCCACGGCATAGACGCCGAAGCGCGCAAGCATCTGTTCGAACCGTTTTTCACCACCAAGCCCGGCGCGCAAGGTCTGGGCCTGGGCCTGACGCTTTCCGCCAGCCTCGCGGCCGCCACCGGCGGGCATCTGGGTGTCGAACACCCGGCCAGCGGTGGCACCACTTTCGTCCTCAGTTTACCGTTGGTAAGCCCTACACCTGCCGAGCCCATATGAATAACGATCTCAGTGTGCTGATCGTCGAAGACGACCCCCATGTGCTGCTCGGCTGCCAACAGGCGCTGACCCTGGAAGACATCCCCTGCATCGGCGTCGGCAGTGCCGAAGAAGCGCTGGAGCAGGTCGGCGACAATTTTGCCGGCATCGTCATCAGCGACATTCGCCTGCCGGGCATCGATGGCCTGGAACTGCTGACCCGCCTCAAGGCCCGTGATCGCAGCCTGCCGGTGGTGCTGATCACCGGCCATGGCGACATTTCCATGGCGGTTGGCGCGATGCAAAAAGGCGCCTATGACTTCATGGAAAAACCTTTTTCGCCGGAACGGCTGGTCGATGTCGCGCGGCGAGCGCTGGAACAACGCAGCCTCGCCCGCGAAGTGTCGTCGCTGCGCCGGCAACTGGCCGAACGCGATTCGCTTGAGGGACGGATCATCGGCCGTTCGCCCGCCATGCAGAACCTGCGCGAACTGATCGCCAACGTCGCCGACACCTCGGCCAACGTACTGATCGAGGGCGAGACCGGCACCGGCAAGGAACTGGTCGCACGCTGCCTGCACGATTTCAGCCGCCGCCACAGCAAACAGTTCGTCGCGCTGAACTGCGGCGGCCTGCCGGAAAACCTCTTTGAAAGCGAGATCTTCGGCCACGAGGCCAACGCCTTTACCGGTGCGGGCAAGCGCCGCATCGGCAAGATCGAACACGCCGACGGCGGCACGCTGTTCCTCGACGAAGTGGAAAGCATGCCGCTGCCGTTGCAAATCAAGCTGCTGCGCGTGTTGCAGGAACGCACCCTCGAACGCCTCGGCTCAAACCAGAGCGTGGCGGTGGATTGCCGGGTCATTGCGGCGACCAAATCCGACCTCGACGCCTCGAGCAAGGCCGGCGAGTTTCGCAGCGACTTGTACTACCGCCTCAACGTCGTGACCCTCGAACTGCCGCCGCTGCGCGAACGCCGCGAAGACATCCTGCAACTGTTCGAACACTTCACCCAGCAATCGGCGCTGCGCTTCGACCGCGCCTTGCCGGAGCTGGACAACCAGACGCTATCGAACCTGATGAGCCACGACTGGCCGGGCAACGTGCGCGAACTGCGCAACGTCGCCGAACGATTCGCCCTCGGCTTGCCGGCGTTCAAGAAGTCCGGCGCCAGCAGCGGTCAGGGTCTGGCGTTTGCCGAAGCGGTGGAAGCGTTCGAACGCAACCTGCTCAGCGACGCCCTGCAACGCAGCGGCGGCAACCTGACCCAGGCGAGCCTGGAGCTGGGCATGGCCAAGACCACGCTGTTCGACAAAGTGAAAAAATACGGGCTGAGCCACTGATGGATCTGATTCTCAAAGCCGGGATCGGCGCCGCCGTGGTGCTGATCCTCGCGGCGCTGTCCAAGACCAGGAACTATTACATCGCAGGTCTCGTGCCACTGTTTCCGACCTTCGCGCTGATTGCGCACTACATCGTCGGCAAGGGCCGCTCGACTGACGATCTGAAAACCACCATCGTGTTCGGCATGTGGTCGATCATTCCTTACTTCGTTTATCTGGCGACGTTGTATGTGATGGTGGACCGGATGCGGCTGGAGGCTTCGCTGGCCGTGGCGGCGGTGGCGTGGTTGATGGCGGCGACGGTGCTGGTGAGCGTTTGGGTGCGGCTGCACAGCTAAGATCAAAAGCCCCTCTCCCCAACCCTCTCCCAAAGGGAGAGGGGGCCGACCGCAGGGTTCTTGAGGGTTTCGTCGAGCTGAAAAACCGAGTCGACTATGGATGCACCAACTTGATAACACTCACCGAATCCATAATCGACTCAATCATTCAGGTCGGCATATAGCGCACGACACCTCGGTCAGTCCCCTCTCCCTCCGGGAGAGGGCTAGGGTGAGGGCTGCTCTTGATCCAGCGACCTAAAGCACATCCCCACCCGCCACCGGCTCAACCCGCGCCCAATGTGACGTATCCTCACGATGGGCCTGCAAATAAGGCAACACCGCCGCCAGCAACGGCTCCTTGAACGCCTCCTGAAACCGATGCGCCAGCCCCGGAATCAGCTTCAACTGACTGCCCTGAATATGCGCCGCCAGATGCACCCCGTGCATCACCGGCAATAAAGGATCCGCCGTGCCATGCACCACCAGCGTCGGCACGCGCAACTGGTTGAGCAGCGCCACCCGGCTCGGTTCGGCGAGGATCGCCATGATCTGGCGCTTCACACCCTCGGGGTTGAACGCTCGGTCATAGGAGGCTGCGGCCTGTTGCAACAGTGCCTGGCGATCATCCGTAACGGTCGGGCTGCCCAGCGCCGCGAGCAGATCCGCTTGTTGCTCCAGCGCTACCTCACGATTCGGTGCGCCGCGGCGCGACAGTAACTGCACCAGCGCGGCACTCGGTGCCGGCAAACCTTCGGCGCCGGAAGTGCTCATGATCAACGTCAGGCTCTCGACGCGCTGCGGCGCCATCGCCGCCACATGCTGAGCGATCATCCCGCCCATGCTCGCGCCGAGTACGTGGAATTGCTCCACATGCAAGGCGTCCATCAGACCCAGCGCATCACCCGCCATGTCAGTCAGGCTGTACGGCGCCGCCACCGGCAGGCCGAGCTTGTAGCGCAGCACTTCAAAGGTCAGGTTGGCTTCAACCGGCGCCTGACGCCAGGTCGACAGCCCGACATCGCGATTGTCATAACGAATCACCCGAAAGCCCTGCTGACACAGCGCAACCACGACTTCGTCCGGCCAGTGGATCAACTGCCCGCCCAGGCCCATCACCAGCAGCAGAGCCGGGTCCGAGGCACGGCCAATGCTCTGATAGGCGATGCTCACCTGCGCCAGATCGGCCCGCTCGGTCGGCACATTGACATCGCAACGCCCTGCCGCCGCCGCTGAAGCGCCGAATAAAAGCGCGGCCAACATGGCCGCGACAAAAAGAAAATGCTTACCCATGAAAAACACCGAAACGCAGAACCCCAGTAAGCCGCGAGTCTGATGATGTTTGTTCAAGCGCGCTGCCACAGTTCGATGACAGTTTGATGAAGAGTGCCGAGCGGTCGCTGGCGTGCCTTGGGCCGATTTACCGGACGGGTCAGTCGACAGCTTTCTCTGCATGAGACAAACTCAATGCGTTCCCCGCTGATCACAAATTTTCTTCATGGAGATTCTCGGTGCTTGAAATCCGTCACCTGAAAACCCTGCATGCCCTGCGCGATGCCGACAGCCTCGTCGATGCTGCCGATCGCCTGCACCTGACACAGTCGGCGTTATCGCATCAGTTCAAGGAACTCGAAGAGCGCCTGGGCATGGCGCTGTTTGTGCGCAAGACCAAACCGGTGCGTTTCACCAGCGCCGGTTTGCGCCTGCTGCAACTGGCCGATGCGACCTTGCCGCTGCTGCGCGCCGCCGAGCGCGACATCGGCCGTCTGGCCGGTGGCACTGCCGGGCGCCTGCACATGGCGATCGAATGCCACAGTTGCTTTCAGTGGTTGATGCCAACCATCGACCAGTTCCGTGACGCCTGGCCTGAGGTTGAACTCGACCTCGCTTCGGGCTTCTCCTTCGCGCCGCTGCCGGCGCTGGCCCGCGGCGATCTGGATCTGGTGGTGACGTCGGACCCGCTGGACATTGCCGGCATCACCTACGTGCCGCTGTTCACCTACGAAGCCATGCTCGCGGTGGCCAATCAGCATGCGCTGGCGAGCAAGCCGTACATCGTCCCGGAAGACTTGCTCAGCGAAACCCTGATCACCTATCCGGTGGAGCGTGACCGCCTCGATATCTTCACGCGCTTTCTCGAACCGGCCGATATCGAACCGGCACAGGTGCGCACTTCGGAACTGACGGTGATGATGATGCAACTCGTCGCCAGCGGCCGCGGTGTCTGCGGCATGCCGCACTGGGCGCTGCATGAATACAGCTCGCGCGGGTATGTGAAGGGCAAGCGGCTTGGCGAGAAAGGCCTGTTTGCGACGCTGTACGCGGCAATTCGCACGGACATGCTTGATGCGCCGTATATGCGCGATTTCCTGCTGACGGCCAAGGACACCTCGTTCTCAACGCTGGATGGCGTCAGCGCCGTGCGCTAAATCCGTCACGCCGCCGATCCCCTGTAGGAGTGAGCCTGCTCGCGATAGCGATCTGTCAGTTGATATCTTCTGTGACTGGCACACCGCAATCGCGAGCAGGCTCGCTCCCACAGGGGCCAGTGTGAAGTCAGATCTCGCGCCACATGTGGATCTTGTCGAAATACTCTTCGCCCACCCGTACGGCCAGCGGTTCGAGGCCGTACTGGATGAAGCCGCAGCGCTGGTAGAGGTTGAACGCGGCCGCATTACCAGCGGTGACGGTCAATTGGATGAGTTTCAGCGCGCAATGGTTTCGCGCTTCGACGAGGGCCGCCTGCACCAGCTCGAAGCCCAAACCGTGCTGACGAAAGTCCGCCGACACATACATGCCAAACAACGTGGCTTTGTGTCGGGCCTTCTCGCGTGGCTCGAATGCCAGGCCGACTATTCCGGCCAACGTGCCGGCTTCGAACGCGCCGAGAACGACGTCGAACTTGCTGGTCAGGCGCCCTTCCCACCAGCTCAACGGCATCACCGCGCGCTCGCGCACGCTTGAGGTGAACGCCTGCGGATGGCGGTCGTAGGCTTCGAGCATCAATTCGCGATAGGCCAGTGCATGGCTGGCGTCCAGCCGTTCGATCCACATATTCAGGCCGTCTTGCGCTGTTCGAGCATCAGGCGCACCGCCAAAGCGGCGAGCACGAAACCCATCACATAACGCTGCAGCGACAGCCACATCGGATTGCGCACAAACCACGCCGCAATGCCCGCCGCAAACAACGCGATCAGCAGATTGACGCTGAAACTGACGCTGATCTGGGTCAGGCCCAGAACGATGCTTTGCGCGAATACCGAGCCGTGTTCAGGGCTGATGAATTGCGGAAACACCGAGAGATAGAACACTGCAATTTTCGGGTTCAGCGCACTGGTGAGAAAACCCATGGTGATCAGTTTGCGCGACGAGTCCGCCGGCAGTTGCTGCGCCTCGAACGGTGAACGTGCCCCCGGTTTGACCGCTTGCCAGGCCAGCCAGAGCAGGTACAGCGCACCCGCCCACTTCAACACTTCATAGGCCAACGGCACGGCCAGGAACACGGCGGTCAAACCCGCCGCCGCCGCGAACATATGCACGAAAAATCCACCGACCACGCCGAGCAACGACGTCACACCGGCCCGGCGACCCTGACAGATCGAACGCGAAATCAGATAAATCATGTTCGGCCCCGGCGTCAGCACCATCAACAACGCAGCGGCGGCAAAAATCAGCAGGTCTTCAAGCGGGATCATGGCAAAGTCCCTTGCGTGGATGATCAGGCGAGTGCGCTCAGTGAACGGCGATAAAACGGCAGGATGTGTTCGCGTGTCAATGGCGCCAGTTCAACGGCGGGATCCATGGCCGGATCGACCCAGATGACTTCCTCGATTTCCGCCGCCGGGCAGACGTCAACTGCGATGGTCAGCTGGAAAATCTGTGCATACACGACAAACCCCGGCTCGTTGGCTGCCGGTGCGGAAAATTCGCCGAGGAACGTCGCTTGCGCGGGATTGATGTGCAGCCCGAGTTCTTCTTCCAGCTCACGCGCGAGGGCATGCACCGGTTCTTCACCCGCTTCAATTTTGCCCCCCGGTTGCATGAACGCCGTAGTGCCGCGCTTGCGCACCAGCAAGGTCTGCCCTTGCGGGTTGAGCAGCAGCGCGGCAGCGATACGGAGGGTGCGGGGCGAAGTGTCAGAAGTCAGCGGCATGAGGCGGAAAATCCCTGGGGCAAAAACCCAAGGATCCCATGCCCGAGCGTCCGCCGTCATGCGCGTCAGCCCTGTGCCTCGAGCGCGGCCTCTGGCTCCTCGGGTTCTTTGACGAAGACCCGGTACTTGCCACCCTCCATGGCTTCGAAGGCAATCAGCTTCTCGATCAACGGGCCGCTCAGCACTTTGCCGGTGTTGAGCAGGAGCATGCCGTTATCGGCATTGAGGTTACGCGCCAGAATCATGCCGGCGGCCAGCTCGCGGGTGTTGAGTACCTTGACTTGCGGGTCGATCAGGGCGACATCGTTGAGCAATGTCATACAGACCTCGATGAACGCCTCAACCAACTCCGGATCGTACAGGCGGCCACTGTACTGACGCAGGTACAGCAGCGCTTCGTCGTTGTTCATCTGCCGTTCGAGAATCAAGCCGCGTTGCAGTTCGACGAAGTCCACCGCCAGTTTCAGCAACCGCGAGCCGAACGGAATCGCCTCACCCTTGAGCCGATCGGGAAAACCGCTGCCGTCCCAATGCTCCTGATGATGCAGGATCAGCCGGGCGGCGTCTTTCATCGGGTCAAGAGTCATTAACAGCGATTCGCTCTGCTTCGGATAACCGCGATAACGCTCGCGCTCTGCCGAATGCAACAAGTCCGACGGCGTGACCATCATCGAATCCGGCCAGCTCAGTTTGCCGATGTTGTACAACGCCGCGGCCATGGTCAGGTCGCGACTCGACGCTTCGTCGAGGCCATGGACCTTGCTGTAGCCGCGCACCAGCTCGATGATCTGCCGGTTGGTCTGTTTGGCGGGCGGCAAACGCAGGTTTGCCAGCAGTGAAAACACCTCGGTGCCGGTGACATAGCTGCGTTTGAGTTCTTCGTACGCCAGATCGAGCATGTCGGCAGTCTGCTGCAACTCGGCAGTGCGCGCCGCGACGTGTTTTTCCAGCGACGTGTTGAGCTGTTTGAGCTGAGTATTCTGCGCCCGGGCCAGACGCTCCAGGCGCTGCCGCTCACGCTCCGAATGTTGATGCTCCAGCGCCTGGCGCAGGATCAGCAGCAACTCTTCATCGTTCCACGGCTTGCTGATGTAACGGTGGATCTGCCCGTCATTGATCGCCTTGATAATGGCGCTCGGGTCGGCGTAACCGGTCAGCATGATGCGCAGGGTGCCCGGATGGCGCTCGCGCACCTGCGCCAGCAACGTCGCGCCGTCCATGCCGGGCATGCGCGCATCGCTCATCACCAGGTCCACCGGTTGCTGCGCCAGCAGGTCCAGCGCCTGGGCACCGCTGGTGGCCAGCAGAACATCATAGGGCTGACCGCGTAACAAGCGGCGCAGACTGTTGAGAATGGATTCTTCGTCGTCGACCAGCAGCACCTTCGGTCGCTGACTCGGTGTGGGCGTGGTTGGCTCTTCCATGGCAAGGCCTCAAGCAAAACAGTGGACATGAACGATGCGCAGCACACCCCCCGGTGTCGCGGCGCCTGCTTCAAGGCTAGATGATTTTTTACACTTTCACGCAAAACTTCTGCCGGCGCTCGCAGGCAAAATGGCGAGGCGCCAACTACGCTCAATCGAGTAAACGACTGCGGTCGTCGAACAGGTCCAGGACGAGGGCAAGGATGTTCCCGATGACAACAGCGTGTGTATCGCGAGCAACCCCAACGTTCAGGGCCCGGATTCATCTGTCCGATGTCGGGGGGCACAGGAGATGAAGACACCCTTCGCACAAACCAATCGACGCGTTCTGATCATCGATGACACACCGGCGATTCACGATGACTTTCGCAAAATCCTCGCGCCACGCGCTCAGGACGAAGTCGAGTTGCAGCAGCTGGAGCAAACGCTGTTTGGCGATGCGCAAGCGCCGCATCTGACCTTCGAGCTCGATTCGGCCTATCAGGGTCAGGACGCCCTCACCTTGGTCGAGCGCGCGCTGCACGCAGGCAATCCGTATGCGCTGGCCTTCATCGACATGCGCATGCCGCCCGGCTGGGATGGCCTGGAAACCATTGAACAATTGTGGCGGGTCGATCCCAACCTGCAGATCGCCTTGTGCACGGCATTCAGCGATTACAGCTGGGAAGCGATGGCCGAGCGGCTGGAATTCGGCGATCAATTGCTGATCCTGAAAAAGCCCTTCGACAGCCTGGAAATCCGCCAGATGGCCAATGCCCTGACCTGGAAGTGGCAGCTCGCTCAGGATGCGGCGCTGAAGATGCTCAGCCTGGAGCGCACGATCGAGGCCCGGGTTCAGGAACTGCTCAAGGTTTCGCACCTGTTGCAATACGACTCGCTCACCGGGCTGCCCAACAGCACCCTGCTCGGCGATCGTTTGACCCAGGCACTGGCGAACTGCCGCCGGCATGACAAACAACTGGTGGTGATGTTTCTCGGTCTGGACCGCTTCAAGCGCATCAACAATGCGCTGGGACACCCGGCCGGCGACGAAATGCTCAAGCGCACCGGCCAGCAGCTGTGCGCGTGCGTACGCGACTCGGACTCGGTGTTTCGCTACGGCGCCGATGAGTTCGTGGTGCTTCTCGGCGACATCCATCATCCCCAGCAAATCCACGGCATCGCCGAGAAACTGCTCGCGGCCATTCGCCAACCGCAGACCATTGCCGGCCACGAGATCAGCGTGACCGCCAGCCTGGGCATGAGCCTTTATCCCGAGGACGGGCTGGAGGCCATCGAACTGATCAAGAAAGCCGAAACCGCGATGCACAACGTCAAGGAGCACGGCCCCGGCTCCAGCGCCTTCTTCATCGAAGCCATGAACCAGCGCGCCCGTGAACAGCACAGCATCGAATCCGGCCTGCGCCGCGCCCTCCAGCAGCACGAATTCGTCCTCCACTATCAGCCGAAAATCGATCTGCGCAGTACTGCCGTGGTCGGCGCCGAAGCGCTGGTGCGCTGGCAAAAGCCCGGGCAGACGCTGATCTATCCGGGCGACTTCATTGCCGTGGCCGAAGACAGCGGACTGATCGTGCCACTGAGCCAGTGGGTGCTCGCTGAAGCCTGCCGCCAGGCGCGCGAATGGCAACAGGCCGGGCTGCCGCCGCTCAGCCTGTCGGTGAATATTTCGCCGATCGATTTCCGACAGCCTGGATTCGTCGACAGCATCGAGCGAGTACTGGAGCAGTCCGGGCTGGCCGCGCAGATTCTCGAACTGGAAATAACCGAAGGAGTATTGATGCAGAACGTCGAGGCGACGATGACCGCGCTCAATCGTTTGAAAGCACTGGGCGTACGGCTGGCCATCGATGATTTTGGCACCGGCTATTCGAGCCTGAGTTACCTGCGCCGGTTTCCCATCGATGTGCTGAAGATCGATCAGTCATTCATTCGCGGCTTGAGCTGCGACAGCAACGATGCCGCCCTCGTCGATGCGATCATCAGCCTGGGCAGGAGTCTGGGTCTCAAGGTCATTGCCGAAGGCATCGAGACGGCCGAGCAACTGGCATTTCTCAAGGATCACCATTGCGAAGAAGGCCAGGGTTATTATTTCAGCCAGGCATTGCCGGCGGCGGCATTCGCCCAATGGCTCGCTCAGGGAAAAAGCGCCCCATGCAGTCACTGAGCCGCCTGTCGAAAGGCCTGTGGCGGTGCGTTTGGGCATTGCTGCTGTGCCTTTGCGCTGGCAGCGCTACGGCCGAACCGTTGAACGAGCCGCTCAAACCCTTGCCCACCGCGACACGCCAGAGCCCGGAGCGCGTGGCCCTCGGCCGGCAGCTGTTCCATGATCCCCGGCTATCGGTCAATAACACCCTGTCCTGCGCCAGTTGCCATCAACTGGACAAGAACGGTGCCGACAACCGCGCGCTGTCGTTGGGGTTCGACGGCCTGCCGGTGGCGGTCAATACACCCACGGTGTTCAACGCCAGCCTCAACTTTCGGCAGTTCTGGGACGGTCGCGTCGAGACGCTCGAAGAGCAGACTGATGTGGTCATCACCAGCCCGCATGAAATGGGCAGCGACTGGGTCACTGTTGTAAAACGCATCGGCGAGGACGCTGATTACCCGCGCAAGTTTGCCGCGATCTACCCGGACGGAGTCACCAAGACCAATATCCAGCGGGCGCTGGCGGCTTTCGAACGCACCTTGTTGACCCCCGGTTCACGCTTCGATCAGTACCTGCTGGGCGACACCGCCGCCATCAGCTACGAAGAGAAACAAGGCTATCAGCGCTTCAAGGAATACGGCTGCATTGCCTGTCATCAGGGGGTAAACATCGGCGGCAACATGTTCCAGAAGTTCGGTGTGTTCGGCGATTACGTTGCCGATCGCGGCCAGGCAACCAAGGCCGATCAGGGGCGCTTCAACGTCACCGGTGACGAAGCTGATCGGTCGGTGTTCAAGGTGCCCAGCCTGCGCAACGTCGCCCTGACCGCGCCGTACTTTCACGACGGCTCGGCGGCGACCCTCGAGCGGGCGGTGGACATCATGTTTCAGTACCAATTGGGGCGCATGCCGAGCGCCGAAGACAAAAGCCTGATCGTGCTGTTTCTCAAGACCCTGAGCGGCCAGTGGGAGGGCAAGCCATGATGGACGTTTCGCGGCGCCGCAGCCTGCTGATGCTGACGCTGATCGCCTCGGTACTGGCCTCCGTTCTGCTGTTTCTGTACATCAAGTCCAGCGCCGACCAGACCCTGATGTATACCGAATCGCGGGATCTGATCCGGCAAATCAAACAACAGGATTCGCTTTGGGAAAACGAAATCCTCAAGGCCAGGGTGGCGATTTCTCACAACTACGACCCACTGGTCTCGCCGCTCAATGCCATCAACCAGCTCTGGGAACGCTTCGACGCTATCGAATCCGGTTTCGGACGCAACCACGGAGCGCAATGGAATCAGGCGCACAGTGATTTTCTGCAGGCCATCAAAGAGAAAACCCGCCTGGTCGAGCAGTTCAAATCGCACAACGCCCTGTTGCGCAACTCCCTGGCGTTCCTGCCGACCGCCGAGGACGATATCCAGCAGCAACTGGCCAACCTGCCCGATTTCGACAAACTGCAGTTGCAGAACATCACCACCGACACCTACGACCTGCTGCTCAGTGCACTGGAATACGCCCAGGTCACCAGTGCCGAGCGCGCCGCTGAAATCGATCTGGGGCTGAACAAACTGGCGGTGAATGCGCAACGGTTGCCGCAGGAATTCCAGGCACCGATCAGGATACTCAGTAATCACATCGCGCTGATCGGGCGAGAACAGCCGGTGGTCAATCAGTTGCTCGAAAGCATCGAAGCCATTCCCGTGGCCGAACGCCTGGACACCATCACCACCCTGCTCGATCGCGACCAGCAGCGAGCCGAGAAAATCGATCGGCAATACCATTTCTACATGCTGCTGTTTTCCGTGCTGCTGGTGTTGTCGCTGGTGGTTCTGGCCATTCGCCTGATCGGCAGTTTTTCCGAAATCAACCGGGTCAATGCGGCGCTGCAAACCGCCAACGATGTGCTGGAGCAACGGGTCGAGGAACGCACCCGCGAACTGAAAAATGCGCAAAGCGAACTGCTCGACGCCGCACGTCAGGCCGGCATGGCGGAAATCGCCACCAACGTTTTGCACAACGTGGGCAACGTGCTCAACAGCGTCAACATTTCTGCCGACCTGATCGCACGCAAGTTGCGCAACAGCAAGACACAAGGCCTGGGCAAAGCCATGCAACTGATCAATGAACACCCCGACGATCTCGGCGTATTCCTGCAAGACGATGCCAAAGGCAAATTGCTCCCCGGCTACCTCAACCAGCTGGTCGGCGCCATCGCTCAGGAACAGCAGGAAATGACCGAAGAGTTGACGCAAATGAGCAAAAGCGTTGATCACATCAAAGACATCGTCGCCACCCAGCAATCCTACGCCGGCGCCAGCAGCATGACCGAGCCGCTGTTTATCGATGAGCTGCTCGAAGACGCCTTGCGCATGAACGCTGGCGCCCTGACCCGCCATCACGTCACGGTGGTCAGGGATTACGGCGACGTGCCGCAAGTGATGGGCGACAAACACCGGCTGCTGCTGATCCTGGTCAACCTCATCAGTAACGCCAAGTACGCAATGTCGGACCTGAGCAATCGTCCGCGCACCATGACTCTGGCAGTGAAGACCGTCGATGACAGCTTTTTGCAGATCAGCGTCAAGGACGACGGCGAGGGCATCGCCGCCGAGAACATGACGCGGATCTTTGCCCACGGCTTCACCACCCGCAAGGAAGGCCACGGCTTTGGCCTGCACAGCTGCGCTCTGGCCGCGATCGAGATGAATGGCCATCTCAGCGCGCATAGCGACGGGCCGGGCAAAGGCGCGCTGTTCACCTTGCAGATACCGCTGATCACTGTAACGGAGCACGCATGAGCGAACTGTCGAACCGCCGCATTCTGTTGATCGACGACATGCCGTCGATTCATGAAGACTTTCGCAAGATCCTCACTCCCGCGACGGCGCAGTCAGCAGAGCTAGACGAGATGGAAGCCGCGCTGTTCGGCGCGCAGACTCGTCCCCAGCGGCCGTTGCTGGAGCTGGACTCGGCCTACGGTGGTGAGGAAGGGCTGGGCAAACTGATCCAGGCGCTGCAAGAGCAGCGCCCGTACGCATTGGCCTTTGTCGACATGCGCATGCCTGACGGCTGGGACGGGGCGAAAACCATCGAACACCTCTGGCAGCACGACCCGCAGTTACAGGTTGTGGTCTGCACCGCCTATTCGGATTATTCCTGGGACGAACTGCTCGACCGCCTGCAGGCGCACGACCGATTGCTGATCCTGAAAAAGCCCTTCGACAATATCGAAGTGCAGCAGATGGCCAACACCCTGCTGACCAAATGGCAGATGACCGAAAAGGCTTCACTGCAAATGCACCATCTGGAGCATCTGGTTGACCAGCGCACCGTGCAGTTCAAACAGGCCAGCGAAGCCCTGCAACGGGAAATCGATGAGCGCAAGCAACTCGAAGGCCAACTGGTGCAGTCGGAAAAGCTCGCGTCGCTGGGGCAACTGGCGGCGGGTGTCGCCCATGAAATCAACAACCCGATCGGCTTCATTTCCTCCAACCTCGGCTCCCTCGACGGCTACTTCAAACAGTTGCTGTCGCTGCTCGACGCGTACCAGAGCTCTGCGCCAACCCCTGACAGCGAGACCGCCGCCAGACTGCAGCGCCTGCGTGAAGAGGCGGAGCTGGATTTTCTCCTGGAGGACATTCCACTGCTGATTCGCGAGTCCAAGGAAGGCATCGGCCGGGTCGGCCAGATCGTCAAAGACCTGAAGGACTTTTCCCGCGTCGACAACAATCAGCAATGGCAGTGGGCCAATCTGCAACAAGGTATCGAGTCGACCCTGAACATCGTCGCCAGCGAACTGAAGTACAAGGCCGACGTGATCAAGGAGTACCAGCCATTACCGGACATCGAATGCCTGCCGTCGCAGATCAATCAGGTGATCATGAACCTGGTGGTCAACGCGGCTCAGGCCATGGGGCCGGAGCGCGGCACCATCACCTTGCGCACCGGCCTGCAGCAAGACATGGCCTGGGTCGAGGTCGCCGACACCGGGTCGGGCATCGCGCCGGACACGCTGCAGAAAATCTTCGATCCGTTCTTCACCACCAAACCGGTCGGTCAGGGCACCGGGCTTGGCCTGTCATTGTCTTACGGCATTGTCAAAAAACATGGTGGAGACATTCAGGTGCGCAGCGAACTCGGCGTGGGCACGACGTTCCGTGTCGAGCTGCCCATGCGCCAGAACCGCCCGGCCGCTTGAGGCAGAGTCAGTTCGCTTCCTGAAAATCCAGCTCCGGCGGCTGGCGTCGGAAACCACCGGTAAGCACGGCCAGGTACATCACACCAATCGCCAGCCAGCTCAGGCCCAGGTAGACCGCGAGGTGATCGAGGCTGACCATCAGCCAGACATCGGCAGCCAGTCCGATAAACGGAAAGAGCAAAAACAGCACGAGTTCGCGCAGTCCCTTTTTCTCGCCACCGATCCAATAATGAAAGATCACCGACAGGTTGACCAGGCTGAACGCCAGAAACGCGCCGAAGTTGATGAACGAAGTCGAGGTGGTCACGTCGAGCTTGAGCGCCAGCAAGGCCACCGCGGCGCACAGCAGAATGCTGTTGACCGGTGTGCCGAAGCGCGCGTGCAGCGTGCCGAAAAACGCTTTCGGCAGAACCCCGTCGCGACCCATGGCAAACAGCAGGCGCGAGCCGCTGGCTTGCGCCGCCAGCCCCGACGCGAACTGGCCGACGATCAGACCGATAAGGAAGATCGACACGAACAGGTCGCCACCGATGTTGCGCGCAATTTCATAGGCCGCCGAGTCGACACTGTCGAACTGGAACGACGGATGCGCCCTCTGCACGAAGTATGAGACGCCGATAAAGATCAGCCCGCCAATCAAGGTAATCAGCATGATTGCCCGCGGAATGGTGCGACGCGGGTCGCGGGTTTCTTCGGTCAAAGTGCTCACCGCATCGAACCCGAGAAACGAATAACAGGCGATCGCCGCACCGCTCATGATCAACGGCATCTGCAGGTCGCCATTGAAGAACGGCTCGATCGACCACAACGGAGTGCTGGCATCGCCGCCGATGTAGTGCACGCACAGCGCGACGAACGCGATCAGCACCAGAAATTGCACCAGCATCAGCAAGGCGTTGATACCGTTGGCCAGTTTCAGGCCGACGATGTTGATCGCGCTGGTGATGCCGATAAACGCCAGCACCCACAGCCATTGCGGGATCGACGGGAACGCCGAGGCCAGATACGCCGCGCCGATCAACCAGATCGCCATCGGCAGAAACAGGTAATCGAGCAACACTGCCCAACCGGCAATGAAACCGAGCTTGGGGCTGATCGCCTTGCGCACGTAGCTGTAGGCGGAACCGGCGACCGGGAACGCGGCGGCCATACGGCCGTAACTCATCGCGGTGAAAAACATTGCCACCAGCGCGGCCAGATATGCCGCCGGAACCAGTCCTGCGGTGGTCTGGGCGAGGATGCCGAAGGTGCCGAGGACGATGATCGGTGTCATATAGGCGATGCCGAACAGCACCACCGCCCCCAGTGAAAGGGTGCGTTGCAAACGAGCCATGGGCGACTTACTCCGAATTATTGGTTTTATGGCAGAGCCGGGTTCGGCGAAAATTTCGGGTGTGTTTTTTATTGTGGTGTTACGTGGTTTTGTGTTGCTGATCGTTCCCACGCTCTGCGTGGCAATGCCTCAACGGACGCTCCGCGTTCGCTCTTGGGTCGCCGAGCGTCCCGGGCTGCATTCCCACGCAGAGCGTGGGAACGATCAGGAGAGAACCCATGTTCAACTGGGTCTTGCAGCTCGACGTACCTCGAACAATCAACTCGGTCAGTCCCCTCTCCCCCCGGGAGAGGGTTAGGGTGAGGGCAGCGGTTCTCGCCGTGGAATCAACAACTCGCGAACACCGTCGCTGCGCTCCACCACCTCCCCCGGCAACTTCAAACGCTGATCATCCAGATAGCGATAATCCCTGCGCGCCACCTGCAACTGCGCAAAATCCAGCTCAACACTGAACTGCCCTTCGTCACGTCCAGCCTCGAACAGCAGCGTCCCAAGCGGATCGACCAGCGCACTGCCGCCGGCGAAAACCAGTCCGTCATCCCCGGTCTCGACGCGATTAACCATCAGCGCAAACGCCTGATTCTCCTGAGCGCGGGCCATGATCGCGGTGCGGTGCGTCGGGCCGTACGGGTCCATGTTGCCGTTGGTCACGATCAACAGGTCGGCGCCCAGTTGCGCCAGGGCTCGGGCCGACTCCGGGAATTCGATGTCGTAGCAGATCAGCAGACCGACGCGCACGCCGTTCCACACGCAGGTCGCGTAACGGTCGCCGGGTTCGAACACGCCGCGATCCGAGGCCCATAGATGGGTCTTGCGGTATCTCAGAGCGATGCCTTCAGGGGTGAGCAACAGCGTGGTGTTGTAAAAGCGACCGTTGTCGTTCTCGGCCATGCCGATCACCACGGCAATATTGCGTTCGCGCGCAGCCGCCAGCACGGCGCTGACACTCGGGCCGTCGACGGGTTCGGCGATGTGCACCACGGTCTCGCTGTTCGGGAAGCCCATCAGGTGGGTTTCCGGAAACACCAGCAATTGCGTGTCAGCCGCGCACGCCGCGATGGCTGCCAAGGCACGTTGCAGGTTGTACGCCGTGTCGTTGTCACGGCCCGCCAGTTGGGCGAGTTCGACTTTCATGAGTGTTCCTTGTTATCGCACCGGGTGCGGAAAGATTGCCCGGCCTCTGTCTGTGGGCCAGTATGCGCAGCAAGCAACCGGCCAGGGAATTACGCGGCTGGGGTAACCCGATAGGGGTAGATCGATGACACTTTCGCTGGATGACATCACCTGGCACCGCGCTGTCGGGCAACTGATCGATGCGCTCGACAAGCCGAATTTCTGGGCGCAACTGCTGCGTTTGCTTGAGCAATACGTGCCATTCGATAGCTGGGTGGTGCTGCTGTTCAGTGCTGATCAGCGCCCGCAAGTCTTCGCCGAAAGCCCCGGCGAAGACGGCAGCCCCGACCCGTTGTTTCAGGATTATCTGCGCGGCCTGTACCTGCTCGATCCGTTTTACATCGCCTGCCGCGAGCAATCGCGCACCGGCTTGTATCGCCTCTCGGAAGTGGCGCCGGAGCATTTCGAACTGACCGAGTACTACCAGCGATACTTTCGTCTGAATGTGGTCGCCGATGAAATCCAGTTCAATTGCCAGCTCGAAGGCGAGCGCACGCTGTGCCTGTCGCTGGGCAGTGAAAAACCTTTCACTGGGCAACAGATCGCCTTGCTGTCTTTGATTCAACCCTGGGTGCTGGGCCTGTTGCGCCAGCGCCTGCCGTACGAAATCAACGAAACCGTCGCCCTCGCTACCGCGCCGCCCCCCGCCGACTGGCGGGTGCAACTGGAAGCCTCGGTGCAACAACTCAAAGGCGCGCAACTGACGGCTCGCGAGCTGGATGTCGGGCGCTTGATGCTCAGCGGTTGCTCCAGTAAAGAAATCGCCCGCAAGCTGGAAATCTCCGTGGAAACCGTGAAAGTCCATAAGAAACACATGTACAGCAAGCTCGGGATCAAGTCCCAATCCGAGCTGTTTTCGATTTTTCTTCAAGCACAGAACGCCTGAGTGCCAGATGATTGTTTTTTGTAGGAGTGAGCCTGCTCGCGATTGCGTCGGGTCAGCCAAATCATAGGTAGCGGGTATACCGCTATCGCGAGCAGGCTCACTCCTACATTGAGAATGTGTGTAACCCGCTGATTTGAGTCCGAACCCAAGGAAACCGTATGAGCCTGTCACTGCTGAGCCGCTACGCCTTCTTTGCCGTCTGCGTGGTGTTCACCCTCGCCAGCCTGCCCTTTCTGCAACATGACTGGCTGTGGCCGATCACCGCTGTCACCGGCGTTTTGAGTCTGATCGGTCTGTTCGATCTGCTGCAGAGCCCTCACGCGGTGCGGCGCAATTATCCGATTCTGGGCAACATCCGTTATCTGGTCGAAGGCATCCGCCCGGAGATTCGCCAGTACCTGCTGGAATCCGACAGCGATGCCCTGCCCTTTTCCCGCGCCCAGCGTTCGCTGGTGTATTCGCGGGCGAAAAACGAAACTGCCGACAAACCGTTCGGCACGCTGATCGACGTCTATCAATCGGGTTTCGAGTTCATTGGCCATTCGATGCGTCCGGCGCCGCTGAGCGACCCGAGCGGTTTCCGCGTCATCGTCGGCGGCCCGCAATGCAGCCAGCCGTATTCGGCCTCGGTGTTCAATATCTCGGCAATGAGTTTCGGCTCACTCAGCGCCAACGCCATTCGCGCGCTGAACCAGGGCGCGAAACTCGGCAACTTCGCCCATGACACCGGTGAAGGCAGCATCAGCCCGTATCACCGCGAACACGGCGGCGATCTGACCTGGGAATTGGGCAGCGGCTACTTCGGCTGCCGCACCAGCGACGGCCGTTTCGACCCGGAGCGCTTTGCCGTGCAGGCGCAGAACCCGCAAGTGCGGATGATTGAAATCAAGATGAGCCAGGGCGCCAAACCCGGCCACGGCGGCATCCTGCCCAAGCACAAGGTCACTCGGGAAATCGCCGACACGCGCGGCATCCTGATGGGCGAAGACTGTGTTTCACCGTCGCGCCATAGTGCGTTTTCCACGCCGCTGGAAATGATGCATTTCATCCAGCAACTGCGTGAACTGTCCGGCGGCAAACCGGTGGGCTTCAAGTTCTGCCTCGGCCATCCGTGGGAATTCATGGGCATTGCCAAAGCCATGCTCGAAACTGGGATTCTCCCAGACTTTATCGTCGTCGATGGCAAGGAAGGCGGCACCGGCGCCGCGCCAGTGGAGTTCACCGACCACATCGGCGTGCCGCTGCGCGAAGGCCTGCTGTTCGTCCACAACACCCTGGTTGGCCTGAACCTGCGCGACAAGATCAAACTCGGCGCCAGCGGCAAGATTGTCAGCGCCTTCGACATCGCCAGCGTACTGGCCATCGGCGCCGACTGGGCCAACGCCGCGCGCGGCTTCATGTTCGCCATCGGCTGCATCCAGTCGCAAAGCTGCCACACCAACAAATGCCCGACCGGCGTCGCCACTCAGGACGCGCTGCGCCAACGCGCACTGGTGGTGCCGGACAAGGCCCAGCGGGTATTCAACTTCCACCGCAACACGCTCAAAGCGCTGGCGGAAATGCTCGCCGCCGCAGGGCTTGAGCATCCGTCGCAACTGTCGGCCAAGCACTTGGTGCGACGCATGTCGGCGACCGAGATCAAGCTGTTCTCGCAGTTGCACGTGTTTTTGAAACCGGGGGAATTGCTCACTGGGGAAGTGAACGGCGAATTTTATTCGCGGATGTGGCAGATGGCGCGGGCGGACAGTTTTGAGCCGCAGGAAGTGGCCGCTGCCTGAAACACAGCGGGCGTACAGAAATGTACGCCCGCTTTGCGACTGACTATCGATTCAGGAAACCGAGCGCGCCGAGCCCTGCGCTACCTCGGTCGGCTGCAACTTGAACACGTAAAACAACACCGTCAGCAACACCAAAAACGCCGGCCCCACATACAGCGCCACGCGCGTATCCGGGAAGTACGCCATCAGGCCGACTACCAGCACCAGGAACGCCAGCGCAAAGTAAGAGCTGACCGGGTACAGCCACATCCGGTACTTGAGGCCGGCACGTTCGCTGGCGCTCAGGCCTTTGCGGAATTTCAGCTGGGCCAGCAGGATCATCACCCAGGTCCAGATCGCGCCGAAGGTGGCGATCGAGGTGACCCAGACGAAGACTTTCTCCGGCACCAGATAGTTGAGCATCACGCCCAGCAGCAACACCGCAATCGACAGCAGCAGCGCACGGCGTGGTACGCCATTGTTCGAGGTCTTGGCAAAACCGGCCGGGGCCTGACCGTTCTGCGCCAGGCTGTAGAGCATCCGCCCGGTGCTGAAGATGCCGCCGTTGCACGACGACAGCGCGGCGGTGATCACCACGAAGTTGATGATGCCCAGACGTTCGAAGGTCATCACGAACGGGCTGCCTTGGGTGCCGATTTCGTTCCATGGGTAGATCGACAGAATCACGAACAACGCGCCGACGTAGAACAGCAGAATCCGCCAGAACACCGAGCCGATCGCATCGGGAATGGTTTTTTGCGGGTTCTTGGCTTCACCGGCGGTGAGGCCGATCATCTCGACACCGAGGTAGGCGAACATGACCATTTGCAGCGACATCAGCACGCCGGTCACGCCATTGGGCATGAAGCCGCCATGCGCCCACAGGTTGGAAATGCCCAGCGCCACGCCATCGTTACCGAAACCGAACGCGATAATGCCGACGCCGCCGATGACCATCGCAATGATCGTGACGATCTTGATCAGGGCGAACCAGAATTCGAACTCGCCGAAAGCCTTGACCGCGATCAGGTTGATCGAGCCCATGCTGATCAGCGCCGCCAACGCCCAGATCCAGCGCGGCACATCGGGAAACCAGATGCCCATGTACACCGCCACCGCGGTGATTTCCGCCACGCACGTCACCAGCCACAGGAACCAGTAGTTCCAGCCGGTGAGGAAACCAGCCAGCGGGCCAAGATAGTCCTGCGCGTAGCGACTGAACGACCCGGCCACCGGGTTATGCACCGCCATCTCACCGAGGGCGCGCATGATCACCAGAATCGCCAGACCGCCAAGAATGTAGGACAGCATGATTGCCGGGCCGGCCATTTCAATGGCCTTGGCCGAACCGAGGAACAGGCCGACGCCGATACAGGCACCAAGCGCCATCAGGCGGATATGCCGTTCGCCGAGTTCACGTTTGAGCGGACCGCCCTGAGCGGTATCGCCGTCAGGCAGAGAATTGCCAACTGGCATAGGGGTACAACCTCGTCTTGTTATTGGGTATGACCACTGGGTTTCGAAGCGTCGGCCGATAGGCCTTGGCTGGGCAGGAAACCGCGTCGGCTTCGTGGGCAGACACGTCTTGCAGGGCAACCTGAAAGATCAGCGGGACGTCAGTATAAAAACCTTGCTGCAGGTCTTTTCACTCTAAAAAACACGGGATTCAGCGAGAATTGTCGCATTAAGCCGATAGATCGATCCAATCAACTGGTCGCATAGGAAAAATCGCCAATCTCTAACGGCACCGAGTATTGCACGGCAGTGGTGCATCGTCATGCCCGGATTTCGCCGTCAGGTGTGCGCTGACCGCTCTATTGCGGTGCTCTTACGTCTACGGCAACGCCGCCGCTGCGTCACCACGTGAAGGAGGCAAGCAGCGGCAAACTTGCGCGCCATGGCACTGAAAAGGCGACAGCGCTTTATGGAGAAATCGGCAGCACCCCACCCGCCTTATTTTCTTCGCCAGCGCCAACCACCGTCTAAGCTTCAGACAAGTCCGATCAATCTGCGTGTATGGATCAATCGACTATGGGCGCTTTATGGCAAACCGATTCGAGTAAAACCGTGGTTCCGACTGAACGTATGGATGAAGCGCCTGTACCTGAAAAACCCCGTCGCAATCGGCATGGGTGGAAGGCTTTCTGGTTGTTGCTGCTGATCATCGCGATCGTGGTGGGGCTGGCTGCATCCAAAGAAATGCGCACCTCGCGCTTTCAGTCGCGCGAACTCAGCCAATACGCCGCCTCGCTGACGTACAAACTGGAACCGGGACCGAGCGAAGCAATTCGTTATCCGGGCAACGGGCCGTTCGATCTGCGTCTGGGGTACAGCTCGCTGGATGAATTCCTGCCGCGCTTGCTCAAGCGCAATTACGTGATTACCGAACAGACACGGTTTTCCCCGGCCTTGCTCAGCTACACCGACAAAGGCCTGTTTGTGCCCTATTCGGAAAAGATTCAGGCCGGCCTGTCGATCACCGATTGCCGCGCGGCACCGCTGTACCGCTACAACTATCCGCAACAGCTGTATGCCGATTTCGCGGCGATCCCGCCGGTGGTGGTCAACAGCCTGCTGTTCATCGAAAACCGCTTTCTGCTCGACCCGAAGCAACCGCTGGCCAACCCGGCAGTGGACTGGCCGCGTTTCGGCATGGCCGCGTGGTCGCAGGTGGCGAAGCTGTTGCGCCTGCCGGGGCAATCGGCCGGTGGCAGCACGCTGGCGACGCAACTGGAAAAATATCGACACTCGCCGGAAGGCCTTACCGCGTCGGGCGCGGAGAAACTCCGGCAGATGTTTTCCGCCAGCGTGCGCGCTTATCAAGACGGGCCGCAGACCCTGGGGGCACGGCAGAACATCGTGCGTGATTACCTCAACAGTGTGCCGCTGTCGGCGGTGCCAGGGCACGGCGAAGTGCATGGCATGGCCGAAGGCTTGCGGGTCTGGTACGGCAGCGATTTTGCCAAGGCCAACGAGCAACTGAACAGCCCGGCCACCGACCCGCAGACCATGGCTGCCAAAGGCCTGGCCCTGCGAGAAATGCTCTCGTTGATGATCGCCCAGCGCCGCCCTTCGTATTACCTGACCAAGGGCCGCGAGGATCTCGCCAGCCTGACCGACAGCCACCTGCGCCTGCTCAAACAGAACGGCGTGATCGACAGCGCACTCGCCGATGCCGCGCTGGCGAGCATCGTGTCGTACCGTGACTGGCAGACCCAACCGACGATTCAGCCGATCGAAACCAACAAGGGCATCAGTGCCGCCCGCAGTCGTCTGGCAAGCATGCTCAACCGGCCGCTGTACGACCTCGATCGCCTCGACCTTTCTGCTACCAGCACCTTGCAGGGCGACCTGCAAACCCAGGCCACCGCGTACCTGAAAAAACTCGCCGACCCGGCCTACGCCGCGGAAATCGGCCTGCTCGGCGAGCGCCTGCTGACGCCGACCAGCACCACGCAAGTGCGTTACAGCTTCACCCTGTTCGAGCTGACTGCGGACGGTTCCCGCGTGCGGGTGCAGACCGACAGCACCGACCAGCCTTTCGACATCAACGAAGGCAGCAAACTGGAACTCGGCTCAACGGCGAAGATGCGCGTGCTCACCACCTACCTGCAAATCATCGCCGAACTGCACGACAAGTACGCCGCGATGAGCGCAGCCGAGCTGAAGAAAGTCGAGGTGCCCGATCAGGACCGGCTGAGCCGCTGGGTCATCGATTATCTGATGCAGAACAAGGATCACGACCTGTCGAAGCTGCTCGCCGCCGCGCTGGATCGCAAATATTCAGCCAGCCCCGGCGAGGCGTTTTTCACCGGTGGAGGTTTGCATACCTTCCACAACTTTCGCAAAGAGGACAACGGCCGCCTGCCGACCCTGCGCGATTCACTTCGCGAATCGATCAACCTGCCGTTCATTCGGTTGATGCGCGACATCGTCCGTTACACCACCTACTCCGGGCCGAACGCCGAACTGCTCAAGGACGATCGCGACCCGCGTCGTCAGGAATACCTGGCCAGTTTCGCTGATCGTGAAGGCACCTCGTTCCTGCTCAAGTTCTGGAAGAAGTACCGGAACAAAGACACCCAGGCGCGTCTCGACACTTTCCTCGACAGCATGCGCCCGACGCCGATCCGCATGGCCGCTGTGCATCGCTATCTGCTGCCCGAAGCCAGTCAGGAAGATTTCAACCGCTTTGTGCGTTCGCACCTCAAGGGCACCAAGCTCAACGAAAAACTCACCGACGATCGCTTGATCCGCCTCTATGATGCCTATGGCCCCGGCAGTTATGACCTGCCCGACCAAGGCTTCATCGCCAAAGTGCACCCGCTCGACCTGTGGATGATCGGCTATCTGCTGCACCACCCGGACGCCACCTTCAGCGAGATCGTCAAGGCCAGCCATTTCGAACGCCAGGAAGTCTACAGCTGGTTGTTCAAGAGTCGGCACAAGGGCGCGCGCGACAGCCGCATCCGCACCATGCTGGAAATCGAAGCGTTTCTGGATATTCACCAGCGCTGGCAAAAAGTCGGCTATCCGTTCGATCACCTGGTGCCGTCACTGGCCACTGCCATCGGCAGTTCCGGCGACCGCCCCGCCGCCCTCGCTGAATTGATCGGCACCATCCTCAATGACGGTGTGCGCATGCCGACGTTGCGTATCGATAGCCTGCATTTCGCTGCCGGCACGCCTTACGAAACCAAAGTGGTCAACGACCCGCATGTCGGTAAACGGGTGATGCCCGTTGAGGTTGCCAGAGCCATGCGCGAGGCGCTGTCGCAGGTGGTCGATGCCGGTACGGCAAAACGTGTTTCCGGCAGTTTCAAACTGGCCGATGGCACGCCGCTGGCCATGGGTGGCAAGACCGGTACCGGAGACAACCGCATTGCGGCCATCGGCTCGGGCGGGCGCATCATCAGTTCGAAGTCGATCAACCGCACCGCGACCTTTGTGTTCTACATCGGCGACCACCATTTCGGCACCCTGACCGCGTTCGTTCCGGGGCGCTCGGCAGAGAACTTCAAGTTCACCTCGGCCCTGCCCACGCAGGTGCTCAAGGGCATGGCGCCGATCCTGACGCCGTATCTGCAACCGGGCAGCGCCTCGCAATGCCAGCCGACGCAGACCGCGAGCGTGGCGCTGAACGACACACCGCGTCCTACATTGTGGTAACAAATCGTGTCGGGGCATTCCGAATCAGGGTGAGGCTTTTTCCCGTCGGCGGGTGGTACTCCTGTACTTTTCCGATTCGAATTTTCGTCGGGTTAGTCACCCGCAGCAGCGTTTGCCTGGCGAACTTTGAACTTTTGTTTTGCCCTGCCGTGGGTAGGCTGATCATTCCTCAACAATCAAGGATGATTGGCCATGTCTCCCGCTCCCCTGCCTGCCGAACAACCAGACAAAGGCCGGCATTACGAATTCATCAAGTCTGCCGTCCACGACAGTTTCAAGACCGCCACGGTCAGCCGCGTCCGCGCACTGGCCGACGCGCTCCCGAAGGCCCAGCCGTGGTACACCTCGGCGCCCGCCGCCTGGCTGAAGAAACTTGCCGCAGCCAATCTCAAGGCGTGGAATTCGCAGAATCAGGTCGATCACCTGCTGGCGAACACCGACCTGTATGCCTTCGCCGAACCGCTGCTCAAGGCGAAGATCAAGGCCGATCACGGCATCGAGCCGGACGTCAAAAGTACGTATCTGCGCCTTTATCTGCCCGCCGAAACGCCTTGGTACGCGATCAATGTGTCCGAGGGCGTAGTCACCCGCACCGTGTCGCTGCTCGATGCAGCGCTACATAACTTCGCCAGCAGTGAAACGGTAGCGCGTGGTTCGGACTACATCAGCAAGCCCGACGAACGCGGTCTGTTCGATGTCGTGCCGATCAAAGGCGCCATGCCGATCAACGATTTCCAAAAGCTATGCCGCGAACTGGACATCGGCGCGCAGTACAAGAAGCGCTTGGAGAGCTATCTGCTGCCCGGTGAACCGCTGGCCGAGAGCGTGCTGCAATACAAGGTCAGCCAAAGTCAGAAAGATGCCCTCGTCGTCGCCGCGCAGCTGGCGCTGATCAAGGACGACATCGCCTACGACGCGTACAAGATGATTCTCGGCCTGAGCGAAAACAAACCGTTGCTGATGCTCAATGGTCGCTCGCTGGTGTGCGCCGACCTGTCGCTGCTCGGCACCCGACTGGTCGGGGTTCTGCTGCTGGCCCATGCGCAGCCGGACAACCGCGGTATTCGTCGCCTGATCGTCTACATTCCCCACGATCCGGATCACCCGCTCAAGGAATACGCCTCGCTGAAAGCCTTTCGCGAGGAATTGACCCGACAGCTGCGCGAAGACCGCTTCAGCGACGCGACGCAACAGACCTACCGGCAGTTCTTCAGTCAGTTCGTCGATCATCAGCAACGCGGGCGCTTTTTCGCCGAACTCGAACAGCGCCTGTTTGTCACCCGTTATCACCCGCGTGACGACCCGACCGATCAGCGCCCGGCATGGCGGAAGGACCCGGTGGACAATCCCCATCTGCAATTCGAGCGATTGAAAGTGCCAGGCGACTACTGGCGCCACGCCTATCAGCAGAAGCTCAACAAGATTCTCAACGACGCGCGCGAGATCGCCGTCTCCACCGCCGACACCGACAGCAAGGCGCGCTGGGCCTGGTGGGACAACTTCAAGAAGATCCTCTCCGACATTTTCAATGTCGCCCTGTTGATCGTCACACCGTTCGTGCCGGGGCTGGGTGAGCTGATGATGGTTTACACCGCCTACCAGCTGACCACTGACGTTATCGAAGGCATCGTCGATATGGCCGAAGGCCTGTGGCAGGAAGCGGGTGAGCATGTCATCAGCGTGGTGACCAACGTCATCGAACTGGCCGCGTTCGGCGCGGGCGCGGAAATTGCCGGCGCCTTCAAGGTCAAGCTGTCGCCGCTGGTGGACGACATGAAACAAGTACAATTACCCGATGGCAAAGCGTCGCTGTGGCATCCCGATCTGGGTCCCTATGAACAAAAAAGCCTGCAACTCGATGGGGCCTCGAAACCCGACCCGCATGGCCTGCACGACCATGGCGGCGAGCGCATTTTGCCGCTGGACGGCAAACTTTTCAGCGTCGAGAAAGCCTCGACGCGCCCGGAAGTAAAAACCTGGCGGGTCAAACACCCCCAACGCGACAACGCCTACAAACCACTCCTGGAACACAACGAGCACGGCGCGTGGCGGCATGAGGCAGAGAACCCGGCGGACTGGAACGACAACGCATTGATGCCGCGCCTCGGCCATCGCGCCCAGCGCTTCTCGCCCACGCAACTGGAGCAGATTCGCATCAGCAGCGGCACCGGCCACCATCACCTGCGCCGGATACACAGCGACAGCAGCCCACCGCCGCCCTTGCTGGCGGACGGTCTCAAGCGTTACGCGGCCTACGACGATGCGAAGGTCGCCAGCGCCAACATCCGCGCCGGCAGACCGATCCCGGCCGAGTCGGACTGGTTCGAACCAATCGCCACCAGCCTGCCGGGCTGGCCATACGAGCGCGCGTTGAAGGTTGAGTATGACCATCTGGACGGTTATTCCCGCCAGTACGGTAACCCGATGGCCAGCGCCGCCGACACGCTGACTGTTACCCAGTCAGAGCTTTACGCGGGACAGTTGCCGGAACGTCTGCTGACCTTTCTTGACGAGGGGCAGATGCGCACACTACTGGGTCGTAACGTGCCCGTCGCCGAACGGGTGCAAGCACTGCGCAACAAGCTCGCCGATGCCGTCGACAAACGCCGCGAGGACGTGTCGAAGCGTCTTTATCAAGCGGCCGATCGCACCGGCAAGGCTGACCTGCAAGTGGTGCGCAAGACTTTCCCCGAACTGCCGTTGCCGCTGGGTGAGAAACTGCTCGGCCAGGCCAGCGCCGCTGAAATGCAACGCACCCTGAACGAACAGCGCTTGCCGTTGCGTCTGAAAAATCAGGCACGGGAGCTGGATTTCGAAGCCAGAAGCAGCCGTGCCTACGAGGGTTTCTATCGCGACCTTCAACTGAGCACCGACAGCGAACGCCTCGCGCTGGGAACCTTGCGCCTGCACACCGACACCTTCGGCGACCTGCGCATCGAGGTGCGCGACGGCACCTTTGACGGGCCCTTGCGTTGCAGCAGCGGACCGGACAACGCAAAAACGCTCAGGCGTCTGATCAGAAACGAACACGGCCGCTACGAAGTGTTCGACGCCAACGCCCGTTCGCTGCATGCCGCCGCCGAGTTTCATGAAGCGATCTTGCGTGCCCTGCCTGACGAAACACTCACCAGCATCGGCTATCGACGCGGCCAGGGCGCTGCGCTGAAGGTCTGGCTGATGGAACTGGCGGCTGCCCCCGCCGAGCGCCGCACGGTCCTCGCTGAACCGCCGATTCGCCCGATGGTGAGCGTCGAAACCGAAACACTGCTGGGCTTGCCGAGGTTTCTGCGCCGCTCGACTCCTGAGGAACGGATCCGCGATCTGTATCCGGCAATGACGGAAAGAGAAGCCAGCACGTTTCTTGAAGCACTGAAGCGCAAGGGCGAGCCGAAAGACGCCATTGCGCGGCTCGAGCAGGAACGCAAGGATCTGCAAAACGACTTAACAGACTGGCGCGGCAGTTATACAGAGGTCGATCCGGAAACCGGTTATCCGGGCTTGTCCTCGGACTACCTGCACAAGGGCGGCGACTTTATCGAGGAGCGACTGAAAGAGTGCTTCGAGCGGCGCAGCGAAATGTTCGGCGAACGCAGCGCCCATCCAGATCAAGGCTATACGCTCGATCTGTCTTCCGATCTGGTGAGCCATGATCTGGAGCGCTGGTGGAATGACCTGATCAGACGGCCGAAAATGAAACAGCACCTTGATCGTATCACCGCACTGAAACTGGACAGAGCGCGTCTTTCGCCGGATCCGAGTGCGATGCTGAGCAGCTTGCCCAATCTGCGCCAACTGAGCGCTCGGCAGTGTGAGTTGCAGGCGCTCCCGGACATCATCGGGCTGATGCGTCCCTTGCAGGACCTGGATCTGGCCGATAACAGAATCAAACTGACGTCCGAATCGCGGCAACAGCTTGGCCAGCTGGAACAGTTGCGCACGCTGAATCTGAACGGCAATCCGCTGGACCTGCCACCGGATGTCGGCGCGATGAACCACTTGACCGAACTGAGCCTGGCCAACACCCGTATCGAGAGCTGGCCCGAAGGTTTGTTCAGGGTTGGCGCGGTGGACAAGCAACGTCCGCAAAGCTTCATGCTGGATATGCGCGCAGCGCCGATCAAATCGTTGCCCGAAGTCACGCCCGGCTCGGTGCAGGCGCGCATCCTTAGTCGAGCGCGGCTCGATACGTCGCGGCTGTCTGTTGAGGATCGCGTTCGCCTTGGCGGTTATCGCGAGTCCGTCGGCCTGGCATTGGTGCAGGATTATTTCTCCGCAGCTGACGACGAGATTCGCCACTGGCGATCGTTTCCTCAACAACCCGACACGCTCGGCCCGACAGCATCCTTCAGCAAATACCGCGAAGAGTCCTGGCACGATCTGATGGCGGAGCCGGACAGCGCCGGTTTTTTCAGCGTGATTCGCAAGCTTAGAGAAAGCGCCGATTACCAGACTGACAATGGTCGCAGACGCTTGACCCAACGCGTCTGGGAAATGGTCGATGCTGTGGCGCTGGACGCGAAACTGCGCGAGACGCTGTTCCAGCAGATCGTCACGCCCGAGGACTGCGGCGATTTCGGCGCGCAGCTGTTCAATTCGCTGGGCCTGAAAGTGCTGGTGTCCAAGGCCTACGGCGAATCGACATCGCCTGCCGTACTTGAAGACAAATTCGTGCGCCTGGCCCGCGCGGCGGCACGCTTGAACCGAGTGACAGACGAAGCTGCGCTTGAATACAGGACACAAGTGCAACTGAACAAAAACGACTCGCGCAATTTGCCACCGGACGAAGTCGAAGTGCACATGGCGTTCGAAACGGGGCTGGCCGAGCGCCTGCAACTGCCCTGGCAATCAGAAGGCATGCTTTACCGGCCACGCTCGGGTGTGACTCAAAAGAAAGTCGACATCGCTTTCGAGACGATCACCAAAGCCGAACAGGGCGATGGTCTGGTCAACGGCATGCTCGATTTGTATTACGAGAATTTCTGGGAAGAACATTTGCTCAAGGCCTACCCGGACCAATACGAACGCAATGCTCGCGAGTTCGAGCCGCAGGAAGGCTGGCTCGATGAACTGCGCGAGGCGCAGGCGCAGTGGGCCAGCACGACTGATCTGGCCAGTCTGACTCCCCTCAACCGAAAGATCGAGCGCCTCGCAGGCCAGTTGGGTATCGCTGATACTGCGCAATTTTTCGAAAACAAACCAATGAGCGACGCCCGTTACGAAGAGCTGTTGATCGGCATCGGTTATCAGCGCAACGAACTGTCGCGGAGCCTGACCCGTGAGGCACTGAAAAGAGCCGGCCTCTGAATGTTCAGCGCGGCCGGCGCCTCACCGCTCGGCCGCGCTGGCAATCGCTAACCGACCTCCGAATCCCAGATCACCGTGATATTGCCTTGATAAGGCCGGCCTTTCGCGTTGTCGATCAGCAGATCGGTGTAGTTCTTGTCGACCTCGAAATGCAGCGTTCCCGGTTTGCGATCGACGTAGATGCTCGGCTGAAACACCGGGCTGGTCTGCGGCCGCAACAGAAAACGTTTGACCGCCTGGCCGGCGCCATCGGTCAAGCCGTTGGGCAGACTGACGCTAACATCGACCACCCCGCCGTAGCGGGTTTCGCGGTCGATAATGGCGCAACCGGAGCCCACGCCCATGCTGTGCTCGCATTCCAGTTTCATGGTGAATTTCGACGACGCAGAGATGTGGAAAATCTGATCGCGATACAGCCGCACGGGTTTGCGTCCGTTTTCCAGCCAACTGCGCCAGCCGCCCTGAGGTTCCAGCACGATATGATTGCCGCCTGACGGTACATCCACCTTGAGGGTGTGCTGCACGTCCAGCACGAAATCCAGCGTCAGGGTGCTGTCGTCGGACTGAAACCCTCCTCCAATATCAAAATCGCCACCGCCCCCGACGCTATAGGTCATCGAGCCGGTGTACTGCCCCGAGGACATACCTAACGGATTCGGCGTGCGCAGTTCATAAGCGAAGTCGAGTGTGTCGAAATACATGGACGGAATGGAGTACATCGTCTTTTTGGTGCAGTAACCTTCCGCAGGAGCCTTCCAGAAGAAACGGTAGGTAGCGGGGGTATAAGCGCCGACTCCGCTGTACAGACAAGGTGAAGGTGCATACACCCAACTGCTTTCCCAAAGTTGTTGGTGGCCCGCCAGTGGGTCGCTCACCCCGACCAGTTCGTGCGCCGGGTCGCTCAAAACATAATTTGAGCCAATACCCGTGATGCGCACTTCAACAGTTTCCACTTCCTGCGTATCCGCATTGGTGACTGTCAGCCGCCGCCAGTTGGCCGGAACCTTTATGCCGACTCCCCAATAGGGCTTGATAGTGCCGTTGGAAGTGAAACGAATCGGCAGTTGGATACTGAATGTGGTGTTGTCCGCGCATTGCTCCGGGAAATTCGCACAGTAACCGCTGTTCGGCGTTTGATTGATAAATACGTTCTTGTTTGGCTGCGACGGATCCGGGCGAAATGTGGCGCGGATTTCCTGGATGGCAGCCTGTGCCATAGACGTTGCCAACACCAGCGCCAGACCGATGCCACCTGTGATTCTTTTCATTTTCTTGAACCCGCCTTCTGTTCAGTGCAGGTGACATCCGCCAGGGTGTCCGCCGTGCAAATCACCAATCAGCAACACATTTGCACCGTCGTCACCCTCACAGCCACCGACAACATGAAGCCGCCCCACAGGGCGGAAACCGGAAGGCATCTGCGTAACGAAATCATTGAATCTCCGTGAATCAGGATGCCGGCGCGGCAGCGCTGAACATCAGCAACACATTGCCGTTGTAATCGCCCGAGCGGTAACCGCCTGCCGGCTCGATCGGTTCGATCTTCAGCGCCACGCGTTTGCCGCCGGCAGCCTCCTCTTTCGAGACCACTTGCTGCGGAACGATATGTGAGCTGAGCACGACGTTATTGAACGTGACGCGCAGCATGATCACCTCGTTTGGCCGGCCGTTTTCCAGGTACGGATCGAACAGCAGGCGCGCATCGATCGCGCTACTGTCATGCCGAACGTCGAAGTTTTTCTCGAGGCTGCCCAGGGTGGCCTTGGGATAATCCCACCACAACTGTTGCGGCCGGTGAATCCAGTCCGGCTCGGCAGGAATGACATAAAACGGCCGACTGGGAATGGTCAGCGACACCTCGAAGGTGTGCTCTTCCCGAGCCGCCCACGCCAGCGCGCCGGTCAGCCCGGTGGCGAGCATCAGCGCGATGATGGTGCATTGCTTGATCATGTTGATTACCCGATGCGTCAGTGGAAGCGGATCTAGCGACTGGCGGTTTTCAGGGCTTTTTTGTCGGCCCCTTCGATCAGGAAGAAGCGGTATTCGCGGCCCTTTTCCTTGTCGAAGGCGAAGCTCTTGCCAGCCAGCACATGGTGTTTGGTGGTCGCGCCGCAGTCGCTGTCCGTGGTCAGCGAACAGCTCTTGAACTCATCGACGATGATCACCGTGTTGCCGTTGTTGCGCAGTTCGTAACGGTTGGCGCTGTCATTGACCACCGTGTCGAAACGCGCGTCTTTGGGCCGGACGAAAAAAATCGTGCCGAAGCCGGTCATCACGTTGACCCCGGCTGAGAGCGAGTTCTTGTAGTCCTCACGTTCCTCGTTAGTGACCACGAATTCATCCTCCTTTTCCGGCACCACCGGCACGAAGCGCACGCGAAAATAGCGCTCGCGATCACGCGCGCCCATGTACAGCAAGCGCGTGCCCTGCATGCCCTGCGCAGGCACGATCAACCGTGCGGGGCTGGCCATCAGGCCGTTTCGCGAAGCGCCGTCGGCGGCGTTCTCGACGGCAATTTCCTGCGAGGTGCCATCAGCGTCGTAGACGATTTCCAGCACATTGACCTTGACGAACGCCGTGGCATCGCCGCTGTTGAACACGCGCTTGAGGTAGGTACTTTTATCGGCATCGAGATAGTCGTACACGGTGCCGACATTGATCTGCGGACCGGCCTGGGCAGTCAGGCAAAACAGGCTGAGCACGCCCAGCAGAAAACCACGGTTCATCGTTGAGAACTCCTGAACGGTTGCGAAGATACGGACTGAAAGGCTCATGCTTCCGAATCCCAGATAATGGTGACATTGCCACGCAAGCGGTCGTTGACGCCGGGTCTGAGGAGAAAATCGATGGCAAACCGCGTCATTTCGAAATGGATCGCACCGGGCTTGCGGTCCAGATAAAGGCCTGGCTGAAACGGCCCGATCCAGTCGTTGAAACGCAGGGGAAGCCGCTTGACCTCAAGGCCGCCGGCATGGGTGATGCCTGGCGGCAAGGTCATGAACACCTCCACCTCTGTGGAATTACCCTCCGTGCTGCCCAGGTTGCAGGTGTTGCCCCCTTGCGAACTGCACAGCATCATGACCTTGAAGCGTGACGACGCCGAAATGTGAAACGGCTGGTCGCGAAAGATCCTGTTGGGCTTGCGTCCGCTGTTTATCCACGGTGCCCAGCCGCCTTCGGGCTCCAGCGTGACGTTGTTGCCTCCGGGTGGAATGTCGACTTTCAGGGTGTGCTGCACATCGAGGACGAAATCAAGGGTCAGGTTGCTGTCGTCCGGCTGGAACATCGCGCCCAGATCGAAATCGAAGCCGGGCCCCATGGTGTAAGAGAGGGAACCGGTATACAGGCCGCTGCTCATGCCGAGCGGATTGGGGGTTTTCATCTCGTAGGCAAAATCGATCGTCTCGTAGTACATCGAGGGGATAGTGAACGCAGCAGTCTTGGTGCACGAAGCTTCTACCGGTGTGCGCCAGAAAAAACGATAGGTTGTCGAGCTGTAGCCTGCCAGGCCGCTGCCGAGGCAGGGGGCGGGGGCATACAGCCAGCCGGACTGGGACGTCCAGAGGATGTCATGGCCTGTCGGATCTTTAACGCCAGTCAGTTTTTCTACTGTATCGCTCAGGACAAATCGGGAGCCGATACCTGTAATACGCACCTCAACGACTTCTGTTTCCTGAGTGTCCTGATTGGTCACCGTTAACGGTCGCCATCCCGCAGGCGCACGCAACGAGACATCGTCGCCGGGCATAAGTGCACGGGTTGAGCTGTAACGAACCGGTAGCTCAATGCTGAACATGTTGTTGGCAGCACACTGCGGAGGAAAGCTCACGCAATAGCCGCTATTGGGTGTTTGATTGACGAACAGGTTCTTGCTCGGCTGCGCGGGATCGGGCTGAAACTTCGCACGAATTTCCTGATTCACGGCCTGTACCGGGAACGCGCTCAACGCCAGCGCCAAAGCGCAACCGGTGGTCATTATCTTCATGGGATCAACCTGCCTTCTGTTCAGTGGTCGTGACATCCGCCAACGTATCCGGCGTGCAACGCAAATCCCCGATCATCAGCACGTCGTTCTCGCTGCGATGGTCTGCCTCGTTGAGACGGAACTGGCACAGCAACTGATTGCCCTGACGCACTTCCAGAGTCGGCGAGCCGGCATTCATTTCCATCGAAAAGAACCCGTCGACTTCGGTCACGCCACGGCTGGCGTGGTTGATCACGTGGTGCCCCTTGAGCGGTTGGCCCTGGGCATTGACCAGTCGACCGAGCACGGTGAAGGTTTTCATCACGCGCACCTTGCGGTACTCGACGCCGCCCTTGTTCAGGTGATAACGGGTACGTGCCGGCTCGATCGTTGCCGCCGGGACGTTGTTGCCTTCGAAGTCGAAACTCACCGAGCTGTTCTGGTACGCCGTGATCGGAATGAAATTGCGCCCCGGCTTCAACGCCGCACCGCCGCCGCTGTAGTCATCGGCGCGCAGGACGATATCGTCGATGTCCGACTCGACGTCGACGATCAGCCCGGCGCCGCGCACTTCGCTCTGGCTGGTCAGGAGCATTTTTTCGCCGCCGATCACCAGCGTGCTGTCGACGTTGAGGCCGCCGGTGTAATTGCCGTTGTACGAGGAGCGCTGGACAAACGCGTCGCCGTTGACCGCATCGGTGCGGAAGTTGGTCAGGCCGGACATGCCCAGACCATAGGTGTCGGTGAGCGCGGTGACCGATACGCTTTGCAGCACGTGATCCTTGAAATCCTTGCGCCAGCCGAGCGAAGCGTTGTTGTCGCGCTGGCCATCGCGGGCGGTGCGCGAGCCGATGCTGCCGGTGATCTGCTGGCCGGGCGCACCGAGCGCCAGGTTGATGCTCAGGTCAACGCCACGATTGCGCGCATCGCCACTGCTGTAGCTGCCCGGCCGATCGAAGATCGACAAGCGCCAACTGGCGTCACTGCCCAACAGCGTGGTGCGCTGGGTCCAGCCGAGATCGATGCCCAAGCCCTCGACATTGCCCTCACTGTGCGCCACTCGAGCGTTGACTGAACTCTTGCTGCTGACCCGATGATTGAGCGCCAGCGAGGAATTGCTGGTCTGGCCGATGAACACGTTACGCGGTCGAATCCGTGTGCCATCGGGCAAGGTGTCATAGGTGTTGGTGGTGTCGAGCCAGCTGCGGTTGTGGCTGACGACAATGCTGCCGGCACCGTAGTTGTACAGGCTTTGCAGATCGAGTCCAGTGCCGTAATCCTCGGTCTTGTAGACGTTGGCGTAGAGGCTGACATGATTGGCCAATGTCCAGTCGATCGAGGTGCCGTACTGCAGTTTTTCGCGAATCTGCCGCGCCGATGCGCCGACAATCACCCGCGGATGCAGCAAGTAGTTCACCGCCGCGCCGGCGGTCGGACTGCCGCTCGATTGCGTGTCCCAGTTGCTCAGCAGTTTGCTTTCTTCGCCGGCGAACAGGTTGTAGCGCCAGCGCTCGTCGAGGTTGCGCCAGTTGCTGGGCTTGTACACCAGTTCCTGGGTGGTCGAAGTGATCTGGCCGTCTTCGATCAGACGCACTTCCACTTCGTAGATACCGCCGGGCAATGGCCGGGTGTCAAGGGTCTGCAACCCGGCTGGCACCGATTGCGTGTTGATCAGCAGGCCGTCGCGCCAGATCTCCACCGAACCCTGGCGGTTGGCGGTGACGTAGATCGGGTACACGCTAGGCATCGGGCTATTGATGGCCAGACTGTCGGAGCTGCCATACATCACGCCGACAGCGGTGTCGGGGCTGGTGCCAAACGTACGCGGTTGGCGCGTCAGCCCTTCGGAATTGGGGGTGAAATAGCCCAGGCGGAAGAAACTGCCTTGCAGTTCGCGCTGGGTGTGCAGTTCATGCACGGCGTGATAAAGCTTATCGTCCGGGCCGCCGAGACGGGCCATTTGCAGGTTGAGGGTCTGGCTCCAGTTGCCCAGGCTCGCGCTGGCTTCAAGGCCGAAACGCCCACCGAGGTCCTGATCCTGACCACCGTTGAGGTTGAGCTGGTTACGCACCATCAGGCCGCTGCTGCCGCCGCTGGGTTGCTCGAAATAACGCTTGGCCTCAACGTCGCGTTCGGCGTTTTCGGTGACAATCGAAACCAGTGAGTCTTCCAGGTTGTAGTGCACGGCCAGAAACTGATCCGGGCAGGAACCGCTGCACCCACCCAAGGGCACGCCGGGCTTGAGATAACTGGCCCACTTTTCCCGCTCGGACGGGCCGAAACGGTTTTCACTGGTGTCGGTGAATTCGAGGAGGGTGATGCGATCATCGCGGGACAACACCACCATGGCTTCGCCCAGCGGCTGCTGGTCGACTTCGACCCGCACCGCCAGCGGCACATCAAAGAAATGCTCCTCGAAATCCGCTGGCAAGCCTTTGGCCTGCGCCAGCAGACTGCGTGGCGTGGTACCGGCGGTGTTGGATGCGACGGCTGCGCTGGCACAAAACAACAGCGCAAGCGCAGCCGCGATGGGGGTCATCGGGAACATGAACTCGTACTCTGGTTTACTGACAATGAAAGTCCGGCGGGGCACACATCGCTGCCTGCCCCGTCGGTTGACGCCACGCGTGAAAGCGAGCGCTATGAACCTGATCAGTCGATCAGTTGCCGCCGACCGGTGGCACAGCGTCGAAGATCATTGCCACGGAACCTGTGTAATCGCCCGGCTGGAAGTTGCTGCCCTTGGCAGAAATTTTCAGCGGTGCACGGTAGTTGACGTCAGACTCGGCTTCACCAACGACCATTTGCGGGGTCAGGGTCAGTTCCTTGTTGTTAAGCATGACCTGCAGGTCGATCGAGGTACTGCCGGACACCAGTTTTGGTGCACTTTCGAGGCTGGCGTGTACCGAACCGTTGTTGTTACGCACGTCGAAGAAACCATTGACGTCGGCCATTTTGCCGGTGGTCGGCTGGTAGCTCATGTCCTGGTCCTTGTTGACCAGATCCGGATCAGTCGGCACGACGTAGAAACCGTTGGTCGGCACATGCGCGACAAGGCTGATCGAGTGCGACGCTTCGCCGGCGGCGAATGCGCCAGTGGAGGTCATTGCCAGAAGAGCCAGTGGAGCGGCGATTGCAAGTTTCTTGAACATCGTTATGTACCTGTTTGCTTGATAGGGGGATGAACATTGAAAGTTCAAGCAGACACTGCTCGAGTCGTCGCTCGAGTTGAGCCAGATCAACTTGAACTTTCAATGTGGGCGCATCATCGGCTGTCGACTCTGGAAAGTAAGCAGGCAACTTCCGACAACCTCGTAGTTAAACAACCCTATGACCTGCAAGAAAAAACAGCTAAATAGCGATATTCGAAACAGTAACTGTAAGCGATGCCCTACAAACAGTTTTAGTTAAAAAACCATACAGCAACTTCGCCCCGCCCCGGCAGTAACTTCGCAACTTTTAGAACTTATACTCTACAACAACTAGAGCCATGACTTTAACTTTCCGGTCATTGCGCGTGGCTCCGCTTGCGTGATTTCTGTGCTTGCGTTTCGCTGGCGCCTGCCGCTCGTCAGCCACGCAGACCGCAGAGAAAAAACGTCTTGCACCCTCGTTAAGATATATCTTACGTTGTATCTAAACACGACGAGAGAAGACTGAAATGAGAGACCATCATTCACCCCACCGCGAACACGGTGAGCCCCGTGACGGCTTCGACCGTCGCCCCGGCCGCGAACGCGGTGGCCGCGGCCCACGAGTATTCGCCCCCGGTGATCTGAAATTGCTGCTGCTGGCGCTGGTCGCCGAACAGCCGTGCCACGGCTACGACCTGATCCGCCAGATCGAAAGCATGTTCGACGGCGCCTACAGCCCGAGCCCCGGGGTGATCTACCCGACCCTGACCTTTCTCGAAGAAAGCGAACTGATCAGCGGCGACGCCGAGGGCGGCAAGAAACGCTACAGCGTCACCGACGCCGGGCGTATCTCGCTTGAGGAACAAGCGGTGGCGCTGGACGGCGTACGCATGCGCATCGAGGTCAGCAAACGCTCGCTGCGCGGTCACGACCGGCCGCCGGAAATCCACGAGGCGGTGCACAACCTGCGCCACGCTCTGCAAATGCACCACGGACGCTGGAGCGCGGAAGAAATCCTGCGTGTGCGCGACCTGCTCAACAACACCGCCAAAGCCATCGTCGACGGCCCCGCCGCTCGACCTGCCCCGGAGACTGCCGAATGACCGCCGTCGATACCCAGACCATTCACCGCGTCATGCATGAAATCAAACGTCGCAAGCTGCAAGTGTTGCGCGTGGTTGACCTGACGCCGCGCATGCGCCGCATCACCCTCGGCGGGCCGGAGCTGGCGGGTTTCATCAGCCTGGGCACCGATGATCACGTGAAATTGCTGTTTCCGCAGAACGCCGAGCAAGCAGCAGCGCTGGAAAATATGGAACTCGGCGCCGCCAAGGACGACGGCCCCAAACCGGAAATGCGCGACTACACCCCGCGTCGCTACGACCTGGAAAAAATGGAGCTGGACATCGACTTCGTCCTGCACGGCGACGGCCCTGCGTCGACGTGGGCCGAGCAGGCGCAACCCGGCCAGTTTCTGCACATCGGCGGCCCGCGTGGCTCGATGATCGTGCCGGACATGTTTGACAGCTACCTGCTGATCGGCGATGAAACCGCCCTGCCCGCCATCGCCCGCCGCCTCGAAGGCCTGGCGGCCAATCGTAAGGCGCTGGTGGTGGTGGAAGTGGAAAACGGCGCCGAGCAGCAACGGCTGGAAAGCGCCGCGCAGGTCAATGTGATCTGGGTCTTGCGCGAGGGCGGCAAGGACAACCTGCTGACCACCGTCAAACAACTGCAGGTGCCCAACGGCAATCTGTATGCGTGGGTCGCGACCGAAACGAAAGTCTCACGGCAGATTCGCCGGGTGTTGATCGATGAGCACGGGCTCGATGAGCAGTTCATCAAGGCTGCCGGCTACTGGCGTGCCGAGGGCTCCGACGAGGAATGATATTCCCCTGACTCGCATCCCTTTGTGGGAGCGAGCCTGCTCGCGAAGGCGTCGGCACAGTCGACAACGTTGGTGACTGACACACCGCTTTCGCGAGCAGGCTCGCTCCCACACGGGTTCTCAACTTCGTGCGGGCCGTTTGCGGTCTACGCCGATGATCAACAGGCCAATCAGCAGAAACCCCACCAATATCCCCCCGGCATTGATAAACACCTGTGGATAACCCAGCACCGCCACATCAATGAACGGATACGCATACGCGCCGAGCTGATGCCCGCGCAGCAAGGCGTAGATGAAATACACCAGCGGATAGATCAGCCACAGCGGCAAATGCCACAAGCGCAACGTGCCCTTGGGAACGCAGCACCACCAATACGCGAGAAACAGCAGCGGCATCACGTCGTGGAGTAATTCGTCAGCGATGAATTGCCAGCCTTCGGGATGCCACAGATGTCGCAGCAAAATGCTGTAAGCGAGGCCGACCACGGCGATGCTCACCGCCACCCCGCTGCTCACCCATGGCCGCAGAAACCAGCGCTGCGCTGCCGATTCACGCGGTGTGACGGCACAGGTCAGCACCGTCGCCACCAGTGTATTGGTCAGTACCGTGAAGTAACTGAAGAAGCTCACCAGCCCGCCAAGCAGGCTCGCGCCGACGTTCAAACGAGCGAAGAAGATCAGGTACAGCTGAATGCCCAATCCGGCCCAGCCCAAAACAGCGGCGCAGGTGATCAGGCGCTGACGCCAGATTGCGTCCATCTCAAAGCGGTCGCTTGGTGCGCATCAGCTTGACGTAAAGACGTTCGACCTTCTCCCGCGCCCACGGGGTCTTGCGCAGGAATGTCAGGCTCGACTTGATGCTCGGATCGCTCTTGAAACAACGGATATCGATCCGCTCGGCCAGGCCCGACCATTCGTAGTGGGTCACCAGCGCGTTGAGGATCTGTTCAAGGGTCACGCCGTGCAGCGGATCAGGGGTTGGTTCGTTCATGCCAGGCCTTCGAGCGAAGTGAAAATGCGTAAAGCCGCGCACCTTAGCCGAGGGGGGGGATCGGGTGAAAGGCCTGACTGTAAATGTAGGTCAACCCGAGAACATCGCAGGCCGGCAAGCGGGCGACGATGCGCCCGTTTGCCGCACTGTTACCGAATCCGAAACGCTGCATGTCTGCAAAAGCCCTTTCTCAATTTGTTACAGATCATTATCCTGCCGCCCTTCCGCTGAATCGCTTCACTGCCTGCGTCATATTGAAGCGCCGAAATTGCACTCCCAAAACATCAAAAAAAGACTTATCCATGGCTGATTTTTCCTTCTCCCGAGACAGCGCTATCTCCACGTTGCGCATCCTTGGCGGCTGCACTGCGCTGGGCCTCGCCACTTGCGCGCAAGCGGCGCCCGCGTTCGACAGTGAATCACCGTACATGCTCGGTGACTGGAACGGCACGCGCACCGAACTCGCGGAAAAAGGCTACGACTTCAAACTCGACTACACCGGCGAAATGGGCAGCAACCTGCACGGCGGCTACGACCATGACCGCACCGCGCGTTACAGCGACCAGTTCGGCCTCGGCACGCACCTGGACCTGCAGAAGATCCTCGGCTGGGACGCCGCCGCGTTTCAGCTGACCATTACCAAACGCAGCGGCAACAACATCAGCAACGACCGGATCAACGATCCACGGGTCGGTGGTTTCACTTCCGCTCAGGAAGTCTGGGGTCGGGGCCAGACCACCCGGCTGACGCAAATGTGGTATCAGCAGAAATTCTTCGACCAGAAGCTCGACATCAAGGTCGGCCGTTTTGGCGAAGGCGAAGACTTCAACAGCTTCCCCTGCGATTTCCAGAACCTGGCGTTCTGCGGCTCACAAGTCGGCAACTGGGTCGGCGGCATCTGGTACAACTGGCCGGTCAGCCAATGGGCGCTGCGGGTCAAATACCACCTGACGCCGGAGCTGTACGCACAGGTCGGCGCTTACGAGCAGAACCCGTCCAACCTTGATCGCGGCAATGGCTTCAAACTCAGCGGCAGCGGCACCCAAGGGGCGATCCTGCCGATCGAACTGGTGTGGACGCCGAAGCTCAACGGTCTGCCGGGCGAATACCGTGCCGGTTATTACTACAGCAATGCCAAGGCTTCGGACGTTTACAAAGACCAGAACGACCGACCAGCGGCCCTCAGCGGCGCAGCCTATCGCAGTGCATCGAGCAAGCATGGCGTGTGGCTGGGCGTCCAGCAGCAGATCACCAGCGTGGCCAGCGATAACAGCCGCGGCCTGAGCGTGTTCGCCAACGCAACAATGCACGACAAGAAAACCAATGCGATCGACAACTACGTGCAGGCCGGCCTCACCTATAAAGGCCCGTTCGACGCGCGCGCCAAGGACGATATCGGTTTCGCCCTGGCCCGTGTGCACGTCAACCCGGCCTATCGCAAGAACGCCGAAGCGAGCAACCGCGCCAACGCCGTGTATGACTACGACGATCCGTCCTTTTTGCCACCGCAAGACACCGAATACAGCGCCGAGCTGTACTACGGCGTGCACGTGACGAACTGGCTGACCGTACGCCCGAACCTGCAATACATCCGCCACCCCGGTGGCGTGAACGACGTCGACGACGCCCTGATCGGCGGGATCAAGATCCAGTCGTCGTTCTAAAGAATACGCAACCTCCTGTAGGAGTGAGCCTGCTCGCGATAGCGGTGTTCCAGGCGACCTCTCCAGTGACTGAAAAACCGCTATCGCGAGCAGGCTCACTCCTACACAAATGCATTTCGTTAGCCGAACAAGTTTTTATCTGAACCATGCCTGCGCCAAATCGTCATCTAAAGTGACTACAGCGCGGGACTACATAAACGTCACGGAGAATCACACTATGAGCACCGAAAGTGCTTCGAGCCGGGGGCGGCTGCTACCCGCCCTGCTCGGCATCCTGCTTCTACTGATGGGCCTGGCCATGCTGGCCGGGGGAATCAAGCTGAGCACGCTTGGCGGCTCGCTGTACTACCTGCTGGCCGGTATCGGCATCGCCTTGAGCGGCATTCTGCTGCTGATGCGTCGTCGTGCGGCGCTGGGCCTGTACGCCATCGTCCTGTTCGCCAGCACCGTCTGGGCGCTGTGGGAAGTCGGTCTGGACTGGTGGCAACTGGTGCCGCGTCTGGCGCTGTGGTTTGTCCTCGGTTTCGTGATGTTGCTGCCGTGGTTCCGCCGTCCGCTGCTGCTCAACGGCCCGGCGAAAATGGGCACCGGCGGTCTGACCGTCGCGGTGATCCTGGCCGGCGTTACCGCTTTGGCCAGCCTGTTTACCCATCCGGGCGAAACCTTTGGCGAACTGGGCCGCGACACCGCCGGTACGACCAGCACCGCACCGGCCATGCCGGACGGCGACTGGCAGGCCTACGGTCGCACCGAATTCGGTGACCGTTACTCGCCGCTCAAGCAGATCACCCCGGCCAACGTCGGCAAGCTGCAGGAAGCCTGGCGCATCCAGACCGGCGATCTGCCAACCAAGGATGACCCGGTCGAGCTGACCAACGAAAACACCCCGCTCAAAGCCAACGGCATGATCTACGCGTGCACCGCGCACAGCAAAGTGCTGGCGCTGGACCCGGACACCGGTAAAGAGCTGTGGCGCTTCGACCCGCAGATCAAGAGCCCGGTCGGCTTCAAAGGCTTTGCGCACATGACATGCCGTGGCGTTTCGTACTACGACGAAGCCGCTTACGCCAAGTCGGAAAACGCCAGCTCCGCGGTCATCTCCGCCGCCGGCCAGGCCGTTGCCCAGGCCTGCCCGCGTCGCCTCTACCTGCCAACCGCGGATGCCCGCCTGATCGCACTGAACGCCGACACCGGCAAGATCTGCGAAGGCTTCGGCACCAACGGCGTGGTCGACCTGACCCAAGGCATCGGCCCGTTCACCGCCGGTGGCTACTACTCCACCTCGCCGGCGGCAATTACCCGTGATCTGGTGATCATGGGCGGTCACGTGACTGACAACGAGTCGACCAACGAGCCATCCGGCGTGATCCGCGCCTTTGACGTGCGCGACGGTCACCTCGTATGGAACTGGGACAGCGACAAGCCAGACGCCACCGAGCCTCTGGCCCCGGGCGAAACCTACAGCCGCAACTCGGCGAACATGTGGTCGCTGGCCAGTGTCGACGAAAAACTCGGCATGGTTTACCTGCCACTGGGCAACCAGACCCCGGACCAATGGGGCGGCAACCGCACCCCGGGCGCCGAGAAGTTCAGCGCTGGCGTCGTTGCGCTGGATCTGGCCACCGGCAAAGTGCGCTGGAACTACCAGTTCACCCACCACGACCTGTGGGACATGGACGTGGGCAGCCAGCCAACCCTGCTCGACATGAAAACCGCCGAAGGCGTGAAACCGGCTCTGATCGCCCCGACCAAACAGGGCAGCCTGTACGTCCTCGACCGTCGTGACGGCACGCCGATCATCCCGATCCAGGAAATCCCGGTCCCGCAAGGCGCTGTCAAAGGCGACCACACTGCACCGACCCAGGCCCGCTCGGACCTCAACCTGCTGGCCCCGGAACTGAACGAAAAAGCCATGTGGGGCGCGACCCCATTCGACCAGATGCTGTGCCGCATCCAGTTCAAGGAACTGCGTTACGAAGGCCAATACACCCCGCCATCGGAACAGGGCAGCCTGATCTATCCGGGTAACGTCGGCGTGTTCAACTGGGGTGGCGTTTCGGTCGACCCGGTTCGCCAGATGCTGTTCACCAGCCCGAACTACATGGCCTTCGTGTCGAAAATGGTGCCGCGCGAGCAAGTCGAAGCGGGCAGCAAACGCGAAAGCGAAACCTCGGGCGTGCAGCCGAACACCGGCGCGCCTTACGCCGTGATCATGCACCCGTTCATGTCGCCACTCGGCGTACCGTGCCAGGCCCCGGCCTGGGGCTACGTCGCCGGTATCGACCTGACCACCGGCAAAGTCGTGTGGAAACGCAAGAACGGCACCAGCCGCGACAGCTCGCCCATCCCGATCGGCTTCACCCTCGGCGTGCCAAGCATGGGCGGCTCGATCGTCACCGCTGGCGGCGTCGGCTTCCTCAGCGGCACCCTCGACCAGTACCTGCGCGCGTACGACGTCAACTCCGGTAAAGAGTTGTGGAAATCGCGTCTGCCAGCCGGTGGTCAAGCGACCCCGATGACCTATACCGGCAAGGACGGCAAGCAATACGTCCTGCTGGTTGTCGGCGGTCACGGCTCGCTGGGTACCAAGATGGGTGACTACATCATTGCGTACAAACTGCCGGAATAAGCTTTAGCCGCGGTAAAAATGAAGGCGATGTCTCGTGAGGGACATCGCCTTTTTTGTGCACGCCATTTCTGAATCCCCCACAAAACCTGTAGGAGTGAGCCTGCTCGCGATGGCGGTATGTCATTCAACATCCTCGGTGACTGATTTACCGCCATCGCGAGCAGGCTCACTCCTACAAAGGACGGTGTTCGTCCTACAGAAGCACATTGTGAGCGGGAGTTTTCCGACACATCGCGTCGGTTGTGCCTCGGAAATCGGCTGGATAGGCTCGTAGGGTCGCTGCAAATTCAGCGAACGGGCGTCGCGGCCCGATAACTGATGCATAATCGCCAATCTCACGGCACCTCGGTGCTAGTTGTTGTGTCATGGCGGCTGTGCGCGGGATACCTTCGTTGGAGGTATGCCGATTTCTCAGTTATCGGTCCGCGAACCCGCGTACAGCTGCCACCTCAGATTGCGTCGCGGCAATCGAAGGCAGCTCCACTTTCACCAACTGAGTATTCACCATGAAAAAGCCAACACCCAATCCGCCAGAAACCGATGACACCTCGCCATACGAATCCCCCGATTCCAGGAAATTCCACGAAGCCGCCGACCGCGCCCTCGACCACTACCTCAAACCCAACGCCCTGACCCTGCGCTTTCACAAACCCAGCACCATGTTCCAGGTCGCCCCCGAGCAGGACAGCGAAAGCCTGCTGGTCCACGCCTGCGAATCCCTGGCGCAAGCCAGCCTGATGACCAGCGACATCGCCGCCTACATCGACCTGCCGCAACGCCGGACCATACTGGCGATCCAGCAGATCATCATGCTGGCCGAACTGGCCGTGAACCAGGTATTGGATAACCACGAAATCCACCAAACACCAACACCCAGCTGAAAAAGCCCCTCACCCTAACCCTCTCCCGGAGGGAGAGGGGACTGATCGGGGTGGATGCGAGAGCTACGTCGACGTGAAAACCGAGTCGAACACACATTTTAAAAAGCCCCTCACCCTAGCCCTCTCCCTGAGGGAGAGGGGACTGATCGGGGTGGATGTGAGAGTTACGCCGACTTGCGATACCAAGTCGTACTCCACATTCGAAGCCAACCCAAATCGGCTCCCTCTCCTAGGGGAGAGGGCTGGGGTGAGGGGCAGCCCCACCACAAATCCCAAGCCGAACAACCGCTTCTAACCACTCAACAATGAGCGCCAGCTCGAGTGCTCTTGATCTTGATCTTGCCTAACCAGCGACATCGGAAGGCTGAGTGGAGGGATCGATCCGGGCGTGGGAGCGCAGCGACCGTACGACGAAGTCGTACACAGCGGAAGTAGGTGCAGCGAAGCAAACC
>Ga0196970_1000461_pt1 | contig 47037 bp, 59 predicted proteins | sample S1v_513CmetaG_FD_148672 | JGI IMG/M metagenome (GOLD analysis project Ga0196970, IMG submission 148672) | Soil microbial communities from Anza Borrego desert, Southern California, United States - S1+v_5-13C | ecosystem: Environmental > Terrestrial > Soil > Desert | place: USA: California... | reverse complement strand
TTCCCGCGCAAGCGCTAGGGTATGTGCACATCCGGCGCCTGTGAACGTGGCAGGAAACGTTCCGGTCGGAGGCCCGGCCTCCGACCGGCGGTCCTGGGCTCCTCCGGCATGCCGGGCGGGGGTCGCACCCCCGCCCGGAACGTTTCCCGGTCACGGCGGATTTCCGCCTATCCTTCCACCTCCATAGCGGAGTTCTTTGCACCGCAACATGTGTGCATACCGTAGCGCCTTCGCGGGGATGACGGGTTGTGGAATGTGGTCGCTACCCCGCCCCATACCGCCGCGCCGCCTCGATCGACAACCCCTGGCCGACCGAGCCGAAGGTGTCGCCTTCGATCACCCGGGCCTCCGGGAAGTCCCCCACAATCGCCGCACGCACGTGCGGCAGCAGGGTGGAGCCGCCGGTCAGGAACACCGCGTCGATCCGCTCTGGCGCCGTGCCGGCCTCGCGCAGGCACTCCGCAACACGTGCCCGGATGCGCCCGGCCAGCGACCCGGTGGCGTCCACCAGATGCTCCGTCGTGATCTCCGGTACGGCGTCCTCCCAGTCCAGATCCAGCACCGTGCTCGGGGCGCCGGACAGGGCGATCTTGGCGCGCTCCACGTCCATGGCCAGCGCGTGGCCGCGGTGGTCTTCGACCACGCCGATCAGCCGGGCGATCAGGTCGGGGCGCGCCGATTCCCGGTGCACGCGCTTCAGCTCGGTCATGGACTTGGCGGTGTAGAGGAAGTTGATCCGCGACCACGTCGCCAGATCCAGGAACAGGCTCTTGGGCGCCAGCAGGCCTTCGCGCTTCATCGGGCTGCCGTAGCCCAGGAGCGGCATCACCGCCGCCAGGCTGAGGTCGCGGTCGAAGTCGGTGCCGCCGATGCGCACGCCGTCGTTGGCCAGGATGTCGCCGGCGCGGTCGGTCCGCCCCCGCCGATCCGGCCCGATGCGCACGATGGAAAAGTCCGACGTGCCGCCGCCGATGTCGGCGATCAGCGCCAGTTCCTCACCGCCCACCTGCTGTTCATAGTCCAGCGCCGCGGCGATCGGCTCGTACTGGAAGGAGATCTCGCTGAAGCCGATGGCGCGTGCGATCTCCTCCAGCGCCTGCTCGGCCGCCGCGTCGGCCTGCGGGTCGCCGTCGACGAAATGCACCGGGCGGCCGTGCACGACGGCGTCGAGCGGCGCTCCGGCCGCTCCCTCGGCGCGGCGCCGCACCTCGCCCAGGAACTGGGCGATCACGGCGCGGAAGCTGATGCGACGGGCCTGCAGCGCAGTGTCGGCGTCGATCAGGTCGGTGCCCAGCGCCGACTTGATGGAGCGCATGAGCCGCCCTTCCGTCCCCGCCACATAAGCGTCCAGCGCGGCACGCCCATAGGCGGTGTCCCTGGTTTCGAAATCGAAGAAGAGCGTGCTGGGCAGTGTCGTGCTCGCCCCTTCCAAGGGCAGCAGCCGGGCGTTCCCGCCGGCTCCCACGCCCAGCGTCGTGTTCGACGTACCGAAATCCAGTCCGCAAGCCGCCATGGAGCCCTCCGGGGGAGACCAAGGCGGCGACCGTATAACGATGTCGGCTTCCGCGATCAATGCCCAGAGGGAAGCTATGCGCGCTGCGCGTAAAAAAAGGTGGCGCCGCGCCGCGCGAACCCCTAAATAGGGCGCTGCTTTCGTCGGAGGCCATTCGTCGTCCGAGCGAGGTTCGACAGCTCGGTCAGCGGTCTCGCGCCGCTTGGTTCACGACGCACAAGCGCCTCCCTCTCCCTCCGGCATGATTGACACAGCACCGATCCGCGGCTTCACGACGGGCCGTGGCGATGCCGCTTGCTTGGGAAACCTATTTTGACCTTCTTCGATCTGAACCTGCACCCCGGTCTGCTCCGCGCCCTCGATGCCGCCGGCCACTCGGAACCGACGCCGATCCAGGCCCAGGCCATTCCGGTGGCTCTGGAAGGCCGCGATGTGCTCGCCACCGCCGACACCGGCACCGGCAAGACCGGCGCCTTCCTGCTGCCGTCGCTGCATCGCCTCATGGCCGGCGACGACGCGGTTGCCGCCGCCGCTGCCGCGACCGGTGAGCAGCGCCGTCCGCGTCCGCGCGGCCCACGCGTCCTGGTGCTGGCGCCGACCCGCGAACTGGCCCGGCAGGTCACCCTGTCGGCCCGCAACTACGTCAAGTTCCGCCGCCTGTTCATCGTCGACGTGCTGGGCGGCTCGCCGTTCGGCCCGCAGGTCCGCGACCTGTCGCGCCCGGTGGACGTGCTGGTCGCCACCCCCGGACGCCTGCTCGACCACATGCGCCGCCGCACCGTCCGCCTGGACGAGGTGGAGACGCTGATCCTCGACGAGGCGGACCGCATGCTCGACCTGGGCTTCGCCGAGGACATCGCCGCCATCGGCGCCGCCTGCCCGGCGGAGCGCCAGACGCTGCTGTTCACCGCCACGCTCGACCGCCGCATGGAGTCCGTGGCGCGCGGCCTGCTGCGCGACCCGGCCCGCGTCGCCGTGGAGAGCACCCCGGCCAGCGCGCCGAAGATCGAGCAGCGCGTGCTGTACGCCGACGACATCGGCCACAAGCGCCGTCTGCTGCGCCACTTCTCGGCGTCGCCGGAGATCCACAAGGCGATCATCTTCGCCGCTACCAAGCGCGACGCCGACGAACTGGCCGAAGAGCTCGCCGCCGACGGCCACGCCGCCGCGGCGCTGCACGGCGACATGCGGCAGGAGGCGCGTTCGCGCACGCTGGGCAAGCTGCGCGACGGGCGCGTGCGCCTGCTGGTGGCGACCGATGTGGCGGCGCGCGGCATCGACGTCCGCGACATCACGCACGTCATCAACTTCGACCTGCCGCGCAGCCCGGAGGACTATGTCCACCGCATCGGCCGCACCGGCCGGGCCGGGGCCGAGGGTGTGGCGATCTCCTTCGCCACGCGCACCGACCGCGGCGCGCTGATGAGCATCGAGCGCCTGATCGGCGCCCAGGTGCCGGTCCACACCGTGCCGGGCCTGGAGCCCACGCAGCGCTTTGAGGCCCCGCGTCACAAGCGCACGGGCTACCGCCAGGATGGCCCGAGGCGCTCGTGGCACAGCAAGGACCGCAACGAGCGGCCCGATCACCGCCCCGATCACCGGAATGATCACCGTGGCGACCGCCCGGCGCGTCCCTGGCGCTCCGGCGCCAATAAGGCCGCCAAGGGCGGGCAGGGTCGCGGCCGTCCGTAAGCGGCCTCGTTGAAAGCCCCTCTCCTTCTGCGGGAGAGGGACTGGAGCGAGGAGATATCGTGTTTGTCCATAGATGAACACAGGTAGGCGCGGATGATTTCGATAGGATATTGTTGATCCTATCTCTGTTCATCGGTGTTCATCTGTGGCCAATGTCCGGCTTCCATTGAGTGTGCTTGCCGGTACTGCGGAAACCGTCACAGCCGATTCCCCTCGGGGACAAGGGGTTTTCGTGGTGCTCCGCGAACGAACGGACGCCGTGGACGAATGGGGCCGCAAACCCCATTTGCAGCCGATGACCCGCTCGACCGCCGTCCTCATTCGAAGACCGCCACCGCTCTGGCCGACGCAGCTCGTGCATTGCCGCACGCTGATGCGCGACCTGGGCGCGCCGGCCATTCTGATCGAAGGGCAGTTGATCGACTCCCCCTTCGGTCCGCGCATCGCCGCGACTCTGGATGTCCCGCCGGAGATGGGGCCGGTCCCGCTGACCGGCCATCCCTCCTACCGCCGGGCCATGCACGACGCGGCCGGCATGGTGACCTACGCCCGCATGGCGGCGCTGACCGCCAGCGGCATCGGCCCGGTCGCCGCCAGCCGTGAGCCGGAGTCCGTGCTCTGGCAGCTCGTCGTGGTGCCCGCCGGCGTGATTTTGATCGCCCGCACCGCCACGGCCGACTTCGGCCCCTTCCTCCTCTCCGAATCCGAACCCGACGAGCGCCTGACCGCGCTGGTCGACCATCAGCTTTCGTTTGCCGGCATCACGGTGGGAGGCCCGCGCCCCGACCCGCCGCCCGCCCTCAGCAACGCCTGACCTTAGGGAAACTCCATGTGCCAGCCGACCGCTGCTGCCCCGGGCAGCGACGACATCCTCTATCCGGATGCCATTCCCTTCCTGCTCGTCCACCTCGCGGCACTGGCCGCGGTCTGGACCGGTGTGACGACCGAGGCGGTGGTGCTCGGCGTAGGACTGTACGGGCTGCGCATGTTCGGCATCACCGGGGCCTACCACCGCTACTTCTCGCACCGCAGCTTCAAGACCAGCCGGGCCTTTCAGTTCGTACTGGCGCTGATCGCCCAGAGCTCCGCCCAGCGTGGCGTGCTCTGGTGGGCCGCCAAGCACCGCTGGCATCACAAGCACTCCGACACCGAGCTGGACGTCCATTCCCCGGCGCGCTCGGGCTTCCTCTATGCGCATGTCGGCTGGATCTTCACGGCGCGGCACGACCGCACCGACCTCGCCGCCGTCCCTGACCTGGCGAAGCATCCGGAACTGATCTGGCTCGACCGGCACTACTACCTGCCGCCCCTGGTGCTGGCGTTCGCCACGTGGCTGGTCGCCGGCTGGCCGGGCCTGGTGGTCGGCTTCTGCTGGAGCACCATCGCGACGTGGCACGCGACCTTCTGCATCAACTCGCTGGCGCACGTGGTCGGGCGGCGGCGCTACGTGACGGGCGACGATTCGCGCAACAACTGGCTCTTGGCGATCCTGACGCTGGGGGAGGGGTGGCACAACAACCACCACGCCTACCAGTCCTCGGCCCGCCAGGGCTTCCGGTGGTGGGAGATCGACCCGACCTACTACGCGCTGAAGGGCCTGGAGCGGCTGGGCCTGGTCTGGGACCTGCACCTGCCGCCCGCGGCCCTGGTGCGTGGCGAGCAGCGCCTGGGGCGCGGCGTCATCGACAAGGTGGCCCATCAGCTTGCCGTCAGCTTCCCGATCGAGCGGATCGCGGCGGAAGCTCGCGAGATCCTGGCCCGCACGCCGGGCGTCCCGCTGGACCTCCTGCCGCCTATGCCGAACTTGGAGGAGATCCGCCAGCTCGCCCGTGCTAGGCTGGCCCGCACCCCCTCGCTGGAGGAGATCGTCGAGCGCACCCGGCAGGTGCTGCTGCAGCGCGTCTCGCTGCACCTCGCCGGCGCACAGGCGTAACACCGTCGAGTGGAAGCACTGCCACACCGGCCCCCTCCCTAACCCTCCCCCGCTCTCGGCGGGTCCGAAGGACCCGCTGAAGCGCGACGCTTGGTTTTGGAGCGCGGGCCACATGGTTTTGTAGCAGGTTCCATTTGAGCGTTGCGTCGATTGAGAGGGCTCTCAGACCGTTCTGAGAACCCTCTCGTTATGTCAGGCCCCGGCTCTCGATGTCAAACAGCCGGGGGCGCCGTTCGGGCCTCGCAGTGCCCACCGCCACCGATGATGATCAGCTCGCCCACCTCCTTACTGTTCCCCCTGCCGCCGGCGGTGTAGGTAACGCCGACCTCGCGGATCTCGCAGCCCCGGAAGGCGTCGCGGACCTTGGGGTGGTCGAGGTTGGTGGCGATGAACCTGCCCTTGATGGACTTGAGGGTGGCCGCCAGGCGCCACAGGCTCTCCTCCTGGAACAAGCCGGCGTCGTAGTAGTCCTCGGTGCCGACATAGGGGCTGTCGCAGTAGAACAGGGTGCCCTTGGTGTCGTAGCGCCGAATGAAGGGCTCGAAGTCGAGGCACTCCACCACCACCCCCGCCATGCGCTCGTGCAGCTCGGCCAGGCGCTGGGCGAGGATGGTGACGTTGAAGCGGCCCGACCTGGTGGGGTCGACGCCGAAGGTCCGCCCGGCCACCTTGCCCCCATACGACAGCGCCTGCAGGTATAGGAACCGAGCGGCGCGCTCCAGGTCAGTCAGGGTGTCGGGCTCGACCTGGGCGAGCCGCTCGAACTCGGCGCGGCTGGTCAGCTGGAACTTGAGGGTGTCCATGAATTGTGGGAAGTGCCGCTGCAAGATGCGGAAGAAGGTGGCCACGTCGCGCGAGGCGTCGTTGATCACCTCGGCCTTGGGCACCACGGTACGGCGGAAGAAAACGCCCCCCATGCCCACGAACGCCTCGGCATAGACATCGTGGGGAGTGGCCTGGATCAGTTGGATCAGATCCTTGGAGAGATTGCGCTTGCCGCCGATATAGGCCACCGCCGGCTTAACCGGGGTAACGCGCTCGTGGCTGGGGTTGACGATCATCGGGCTGTTCCCTTGGCGCTCTCTGGCACTCGGGCTGGGGGCTCGCGGCCCTCTGGATGCGGTTGACGGCCCCGCAGCGGGGGCATTTGACTTCAATGTCGAGCGGGCCGCTGGCCGCCTTGAGCAGCTGGCGGCGGCACCCGCAACGGATGGACTCCATGGGCATTGATCACTACAAGAACCCCGCCCGGTCGACGGGTGCGGGGATGACCCGGCCTCGGCCGGGGTTGGGTCATGCGAGATGCCCTCTCGCGGTTCGGGACGCTGCTACGTCCCACCCCCCGCCGGCCGATGCCGACAAGGGTATCGGTGTGAATGAAGCGGCCGATCATTCGGCCGCCGCTCCCTTCGGCGTCTCGCCTTCCACGCTCGTGGTCAGCCCGCTCGATTTGGCCAGCTTGTGGACGGCGCGAGTGACCACCCAGGTACCGCTGGCGATGTCTCCCAGACCTGACACCACCATCTTGCCTTCGGCGCCCAGCGACGGCCGGCCGGGCACCACGTCACCCGAGAAGGTGCCGACACCGCGCGCCAGGGCGTCCAGCTTGGCGGCGGCGGCGCGCTGTGCCTGGTCGGCGTCGGGGTATTTCTGGCGCAGGGTGTGGGTGGGGCCTTCGCCGTTGCCCACCTTGATCGACTCGGGCTGGCCAGTGGCCGGGTTGTGCCACTGGGCGACCACCGAGCCGTACTTGCCGCGATCCGCCTGGGTGGCGTTGTAGTTGCGCAGATCCTGCGGTCCCAGCGACACGCTGGGCATGGCCCTGCCCGTGGCGCTCTTGGCCTCGCCGCGCGGCACGAACACCAGGCGCCCGGACATGGGCTTCGCCACGGCGTCGTAGGTCTTGGCCACGCGGGTCAGCAAGGCCATGTCGCTCTCGTTGGTCTGCGCCAGGTTGGGGATGGCGACGCCGGCCAGCGCCGGCGAGACCACCGGAATCAGGTTGTGTTCGCCGGCGATGGTCTTGACCAGGTCGCCGATGGTGATGCCGTCCCAACCACGCGTCTTCTGTTCCTTCATCTCCTTGCGCATGTCGGCGGCCTTGCCGCTGATGGTGATGGCATGGGGCGGGCCGCTGGCCGCCAGCTCGTCCACCACGAACAGGCCCATGTGCACCAGGCCGGCCTCCTCGTACCCCATCCAGCATTCCAGCTTGGCGCCCTTGCGCGGGGCGGCGATGGCCAGGTCGCGGTTGTCCAGCTCGATGGCGATGGTGTCGCTGGTGATCCCCGCCTCGTCGGTGATGGTCAGCGACAGCAGGCGCTTGGCGCAGGCCGCCGTGATGTCGGCACCGTCGGCGGTGATCTTCCAGATCGGCTCCATGGCCTCAGTCCCACAGCTTGACGATGGCGGCGCCCGAGGTGGTGGCGGTCGGCGCCTCCAGATCCGGCAGCTCGATCTCGATGCCGGCGGGCAGGATCAGACCGTGGTCGGCCAGCCGGGGATTGGCCTCGAACACCGCCTCGGCGGCGTTCTCGCGGCCGTAATAGCGCCAGCAGATGGCATCCACCTGGTCGCCCTGGCGGGTGATGTACTTCATGCTTTCCCCTCGTCGTCGGGGCCGTACTCCTCCAGCGTGAGGTCGAACTCCATCTTGAGGGGCACGCCGTTGGGCAGGAAATTGGTCCAGCGCTCGTGCACCTTGACGATGCACCACTTGCCCCAGACCTTGCCGGTGCCGTCCACCAGGATCAGCGGCTTGCCCTTGTCGGCCTCGCGGCGCATGGCGTTGATCTGGCCCAGGCCGCCCCAGTAATGGGGATAGATCGTGCCCGGCAGGGTGATGGTGTCGCCATCGGGTCCGGTGAACTGGCGGGCCGGCTTGCGGCCCATGCGCTCCTGCTTGGCCCAGCGCCATTCGCTGGTGCGGTCCAGCTCGCGGTAGGCGGCGGTGGTGAGCGAGAAGCGGTAGTCCCCCAGCGCCATCATGATCCCGGCCATGATCCCTCTCAGTCGGCGAGCGCCGCGCGTTGGCGCTGGGCGATCAATTGGGCCACCTGGTCAGCCAGCGCCCGAACATCCATTCCTGGCGCCGCCTGAACGACGATGGAGCCAGGCGCGAAGGTGATGGAGACGGTTTTCGATGGGCCAGCCTCAGGCTTATCGGCGGCATCCGAGCGGCTGACCGGCGCGTCGGGCGCCGTCGGGGCGTTCTGCTTTCCATTGTCTCCCTTCTTGTCCTTGGCCAGCCAACCGCCCAGCGCCTCGCCGCCGAACGCGCCCAGCGCGCCGCCGATGATGGCGCCCAGCGCCGTGCCGATCACCGGCACGAACGATCCGATGGCGGCGCCGGCGGCGGCGCCGGCCAGGCCGCCGGCCAGGTTCCCGGCCGAGGCGCCTTTCTCTTCCTTCGACAGGTTGGGGTCCATCAGGTCGCTGGCAGCCATGACGCCGCTGATGGCGAGGCCGGCACCGCCCAGCGCCTTGCCGCCGAAGCGCAGGGCCTTGCCCAGCTTGCCGGCACCGCCCAGTCCCTTGCCGAGACCATCGCCAAGACCGTCGAGACCACCGATGCCGGCCTGTGAACGGGCCAGCCGGCCGGAAGCGTTGGCGGCGGAATTGGCGGCGGCGGTGTACTGCCGCAGGCGGGCGGTGGCGGCGCCCAGGCGCCCACCCATGGTGGTGGTGCTGGCCCCCAGGCGGCCGACGCCGGCGGCGGCCTGGCCCGAGGCCCGCCCCATCCCCAACGATTCACGCACCACCCCGCCGAGGCCGCCCCGGTAATAAGTCAGGGCGTAGCGGGCCAGAGTGGCTGCAGTCTTGTAGACCGTGAACGCACCAACCACACCGATCAGCGCCGCCGTAGCGTGGGGTGCTGCGTCCGCCAGGTCCGCCAGGGCATCAACGCCATCGGCGACCTTGTTGATGATCGGGGTGATGATGGGCAGCACCGCCTTGCCAATGGACCCCATCAGCTTGTCGGTGGCCAGACCCATCTTCTTGCCGGCCTCGTTGTAGGTCTCGGCCATGTTGGCGAAGTCCTGGTCGACCACGCCGGTAGCCTCGGACGCCTTTTTCTTGATCTTCAGGTAGTCCTGGTAGCCTGCCAGCATGGGGACGATGAAGTCCTGGACCTGCTTGTCCCCGAAGATCTCGCCCAGCTTGAAGCGCTCCGAGATCTTGTCGGCGGCGCCCTCGATCAGCTTGCCGTTGGCATCGAAGGCGTCGGCCATCACCTTGTCGAGATCGGCGCCGGTAGCGGCGGCGATCTGTTGCATCGCCACCTCCATCGGGTTCTGGCCGGCCGCCACGCCGTCGGCCAGTTCCTGGGCGATGTCGATGCCCAGCTTCTCGAAATTCTTCTTCGCCTCGGGGCTGGCGATCTTCTGGAGGAAGTTGGCCAAGTTGTTCGCCGCCGTCGACGGGTCCGACGCGCCCTTCATCGCTACCTGCAGGGCGGCACCCAAGGACGCCACCGCTTCGGTGCCGGTCAGGCCCAGGCTGGCTGCGGCGGCGGTCAGCTGCGGGAACTGCTGCGCCATGTTCTTCAACTCGAAGCCGCCTTCCTTGCCGGCGGCGGCCATGATGTCCAGCGCCTTGCCCAGCTTGTCGACCGGCACATGCAGGTTGCTCATGACACTGAAGGACAGATTGGACATGTCCTCCATGCTGGCACCGGTGGCGGTGGCGGCGCGGCCTATGGCGGTGCTGGCCAGCAACGCTTCCTTGGCGCCCATACCCTTGCCCACCAGCACCTCGACGCCGCCGAGGATCGCTTCGTTAGACTGGCGGACATCGACCGACATGGCGCGGATCTGCTTGCGCACCCCCTCCAATTCACCAGCCGTCATGCCGGCGGTATTGCCAAAGGCGCGCAGGTGGTGCTCGAAGTCGCCCTCTTGGTTCAGCGGCTGCTTCAACGCCAGATAGGCCGCACCAACCTTGACCACCTCGCGCCCGAGTTCGCCGGCCAGCTCCTTGCGCTTTTCCACCCGCGCCATGGCATCACCCAGCCGGCCGACGGCCTGGGTGGTCTGGTCGACCTTGGCCTTGGCATTCGCCATGTCGGCGGCCAGCTTACGCTCGGCATCGGCCAGCTTGCGGGTATCGACGCCGGCGGCGTTCAGCTCGCCGCGCAGCGCGACCAGGCGCTGCTTCTTGGCTTCCTCGGCGGCGGCGGCGCGCACCACTTCGCGCCGGGCGGCGGCCAGCGCCTTTTCTTGGGCCTTCGTCGGCTCCTCGCTGGCGGCGATCTCGCGGGCCAGCGCCTTGACCTTGTCCTGGGCCTCGCGGTGGGCGCGCCCGGCCTCAAGCACTTGGCGGCCCAGTTGCCGATAGCCACTGACCTGCCGTTCGGTCTTATCCAGACGGGCGGTTTCCTTCAGCGCCTCGGCCTTCTGGCGTTCGGCGTCCACCACCGCTTGGCCTAAACGCCCCACTTGCGCTATGGTTGTACCGACGGCCGTGCGCATGCTGGCGCCGACGGTAGCCCCAATCACCAAAGATAGAGCGAGGGATTTATCCATGAGACCGGCCAAGATCCTTCAGTGGGTGTTCATAGGTGGAACCGGCATCTGGGCGGCAGCGCTGGCGGGCGGGACAGAGAACTGGTTCACGTCCATGTGGACCTGGATCGTTACCGGCATGCTGGTCTTGACCGCATTGGCCCTCGGCGTGTTCATCATCCTATGGGTCCTGAAGATGCTGGGCGTGATCGCCAACCTCCCCTGGACCCTGGACCGCAAGCTCAACGAACGTCCCTGATTTCGGCGGCCACCTCCTCGGCCGCCTCTTTCCATTCCTTCAGTTCCCGCAGATCCATCGCCAGCACGTCGCCCAGGCTCAGGCCGTGGGCGGCGACGCGGAGGCATTGCTTTCGGAGGTCGAGGGAACTGCGCCGGCGCCAGTCGCCGCCGGCTTCGAGCGAAAATTTTTGTACGCCTCCTGCAGCTTCGGATAGTCGCCTTCCAGGTCCACCTCGGCGATCACGTCGAACGCCTGGCCGGTCAGGAGGGCGAACAGGTGCATCTCGATCTCGTCGGGGATCAGCGCCCGCTTCTTGGCTTCCAGCTCGTCCTTGGCCTTCGGGCGGCGCATCACCAGCTCGGTCACCCTGGGGTGGGGCGCCAGCTCCACCGGATAGTCGAGTATGATCTTCTGCATGGCTGTTCTCCTTACATGCCCAGGGCGGTGCGGATGCTGGACAGCTGGTCGACGCCGTTGACGATCCGCTTCATGTTGAGGGCGTCGATCTCGATCACCGTGGTGCCGCCGACGGTGATCTTGAGGTACTTCAGCGACACCGTGCATTTGGCGGCGGTCTGAGAGCCCTTCTTCCACGAGCCGGGATCGATCTTCTCGAACAGGCCGCGCATGGTGACGATGACCGGCTCGGCCGAATTGAGGTCGGCTTCCTGTGCGCCGCGCAGGGTCAGGCTGGCGTTGGGGTTGCCGAACAGGCCGAGCACCGCGCTGGTGTACTCGGCAAACGTCACCTCGGCGTCCATCTTCGCCATGGTGCCGGTGTCGATGGGCACCGGGGCGGCCAGACCGCCGGCGTCGTAATCCTCGGTCTTGATGGCGATGGTGGGCAGCTTGGCCTCGGGGACCTTGCCGGCGTAACCGACGCCGTCCATGTAGGCGACGTAGTTTTTCAGAACCTTGGGCAGGGTGGACATAGGGCGCTCCTGTTACTGGGTGGCCAGCAGGGTGTTGGCCTCGGTGATCAGCTCCTCGTAGTAGTCGGCGCTGCGGTGCATGCGGAACGTGAGGTGCTCGATGGGCGCCGGCGCCTCGTTGTCGAAGTCGACGGTGAACTCGCCCGACATCAGCCGGTCCTTGGTGTTGAGATCGGGGTCGATCCACACCTTGCCGCCCAGCAGGGCGCCGCGCGTTTTCATGCCGGCCAGGTAGAGGTTGAGGCTGTCGCAGCAATCCAGGATCGCCTGGACGCTGAACGGGCGGTCCATGATCCAGCGATAGCCGGCCTCGATGCTGTCGTTGATCATGTCGTGGGTGCGGCGGACCGAGAGGAACGCCCATAGCGGATCGTCGCTGCAGGTACGGTTGCCCCACAGGCGGTACCCGTCCTCCTGGATGATGGTGGCCACCTCGTTGCCGTTGAGGTAGTTGGCCACGCAATCGGGATCGGACAGGCCGAAGTCGATGGGGCGCGCGGTGCCGGTGATGCCGCTGATGACGTGGTTGGACGGCGACCACCAGAACCCCTTGGCCGGATCGTTGTCCACCATGGCCATCAGGCCGGCCACCCAGGCGCTGCCGGGCTGCACCACGGTCATGGAGAGCGTGCTGTCCCACTTGGTGACGAAGGGATCGACCACGTAGACGCGGGCGCTACCCCAGTCCTTGCGGTAGGCCACCGCCGCCTCGTCGGTGGTGTTCGGCCCCTCGGCCACGATGCAGGCCCGCAGCTTGGGCGCCACGCCGACCAGCTCGGCCACCACCGGATTGGCGGTGGTGCCGGTGATGGCGGTGGCCGTGGCGCCGTCACCGTCGCCGGCGATGGTGACGGTGGGAGCGGCGGTGTAGCCGACGCCGGCGCGGGTCAGCTGCAGGGCGGTGATCTTGCCCTGCTCGATGACCGCCTTGGCGGTGGCACCCTGGCCGCCACCGCCCTCGATGGTGACGGTGGCCTGGGTGTAGTTGGCGCCCTGCGTGGTCAGCTCCAGGGTCTTGACGCCTTGCGGACGCACCGAGGTGAAGCCGGGCGCGATCAGGATCTTGGGCTTGACGCTCAAGATGGAGTTGGCGGACCGGAAGGCGTGGACGCCGGTCATCAGCGTGACGTTGCCGACGATGCTGGACAGCGTCTCGTTGGTGTTGGCGCCCTCGGGCACGCGCACCATGACGATGGTGGCGCCGGTCTGGGCATAGATGGCGCTGACCGCGTCGAACAGCGTGCCGGCCTTGCCCAGCTTGGCCGCCTTGCGCGGGTTGTTCGCCAGCAGGATCGGCGTGTGGTAGGGGAAGTCGGCCTCGGACGCCTCGGGCGCGGTGCCGATGACGCCGATCACCGACGACTTGACGGTGCGGATCGGGCGGATGCCGTCGGTGGTTTCGGCGACCTCGCACCCGTGCAGGAAGTATTCACCCATGGTGCACAACCCTTTTCTGTGAAGACGGTGCCGGCGGTGCCGGCGAGGATGATCACGGCTGCGGCCACTCCAGGCCGGCGAGGATGGTGGCGACCTCCTCGGCGCTCTGCGCGGCCCGGATGTCCGCCTTTGCCGTGAGACGGACGCGGCGAATCTCGTCCAGCTTGGTGAGCCAGGCGGCACGGGTGACCCGCACCAGATCCGCCGCCTCGGCTTCGGTCTCGACGGCGCGGCCGAGGCGCGGGTCGAACGTCCCCGCCTCGACGTCCGCCTCGAGCGTCGCAAACGGTCCAGGGGCACCGGATAGGCACGCGTCCGCTTGCGCGGCGACGCGCTGGTATTCCTCGTCGAGATAGGCGCCCACGCTGACGAACGCCGCCCGCGCCTCGCCCGCCCGCGTGTCGATCGACCGTTCCGCCGCCGCCTTGACGCTTTCCAGCGGCGGCTCCGGGTTCAGGCGCGCGGCGCGCGCGGCGAGCAGCGCGTCGAGCGCGGCCAGGTAGGCGTCGCCCTCGGGCCAGGGCTCGGCGTCCTCGAAGCCGCGCTCGCCGTAGCCGACCAGATGCCGGCCGCCGTCGTAGCGGCGCTCGGTCGCGCCCTCGGGCAGGCCGGCGTAGGCCGGCAGGCCGCAGGCCACGAGGTCGGCCGCGAACTCGGCCACCTGCGCCATGTAGGTCCGGGCGCCGCGCAGGTAGATCAGGTTGTCGGGGTGGTGGTGGAACTGCATGGGATCGGCCTCACAGCTTGATCATGGCGTTCAGGAAGACGGTCGGCTGCATGTTGTTGTGCGCGCCGCCGCCGCCCGTGGCCTCCGTCGGGGCCGGCGCGTCGAAGGGCGCTCCCGCGCCCTCCGCCACTTGGCCGCCGCCGCCGCTTGGCGTGTTGCCGGGCCAAGTGTTGTGCTGGTGCGACGCCAGCTCATTGGTGGTCAGCGTGTGCGTCTCGGCACCCACGAATTGGCCAAGGGCGCGGACGCTGAGGCCCGCGCCGCCGCCGGCAATGGCCAGGGCACGCCCGAGCATGCGCGTCAGCTTCAGAGGCTTGTTTGCCGCAAAGTCCGCGGCGGCGGACGCGCCGCGCCCACCCGTTACCGGCGCCCAAGCCTCGGCGACATGATTCCAGAGGAGCGTATAGAGCGCCTGGGTGTCGGCGTTGGCGCGCGTCGTCGCGCCGGACGCGGCGGAGCCAATAGTGCCGTCGTTCGCCAGGACCCATCCGGCATCGGCAAAGGGCTTCAGCGTCAACTTGACGTCGCCGGTGGTGAAGCCGCTGATTGCGGCGATCGCTTGGATGGCCGCCGTCAGCAGCGTGTTGTCGGTGGCCGCCCACACCAGGCCGCCGGTCTCGACGGTGTGGCGGACCTTGCCGTCCAGCTGCGCCAGGTCGAGCGCCATACCCGCTTGCCCGCCATCGTCGGCGATCAGCACGGTGATGGCGTCATCGGGCAAAGCTGTCCACGCAAAGGCCAGCTTGAAGAACCACGGCGTGGCGCCGCCGATCCAGCCCAAGGGCGTGGCGGGGTCCGACCACACGCCCAGCAGGGTTCCGTCCTCCAGATAGTACCCCAACTCCCTGATGAAAAACTCGGTCTCTCCGGGCGGGATCATGCCTTGCAGCAGCACCTGCTGGGGCGCCACCGCCCCGCCGGCTGTCAACTCGACGCGGGCCAGCTCGTTGCGCAGGGCCGTGGCGTCGGCGGTGGGGACGTAACCCTGATCGCCCACCGCCACGGCGGTGATCTTGGCCTGGATGCCCTGGCCATGGGCGGCGGCCACAGCCGCCATGCCGGCATCGGTGAGTTTGATGGTCAGCGTCAGATCGCTCATGGTCTAAGCGGCTTTCATGGTGGCGCGGAAACGGGGGGCGACATGCGAGCCGGCGGCCAGCCCCAGGCAGGCGCCGGCGCCATCACGCATGGCGGCCGGCGTGTCTGCTGTCACGGTCTGGTGAGGCGCGGCGACGGCGGCGAGCCCCAAGGCGCCGGCCTGCACCGATCCGATGCGGATGGCGGCATCGGTGCGCAGGGCCTTGGTGGCGCCTACCATCTCGATCAGATCCTGCTGGCCGGCAGCATCCAGCACGATGTTCGTCTCGCTGGCGGGCTTGGCCCAGGCGGTCACCGTCATGGTGTAGGGCGCGCCCTTGGGCTCGGTTTCGAACCAGCGGACGATGTCGGCCTCGATGCCGAGGCCGGCGATCCCGGCCTTGATCGCCGGCAACGTGCCCTTGATGCGGTGCACCTCGTAGGCCGAGGCGATGACCTGGCGCTTGACCGTTTCCGGCCAATCCGAGCGCCAGTGATCGACGCTGTATTGCCAGGCCAACCAGGGCAGGAACTGCGCCGGGCACTTCCAGGGGTCCCACAACGTGTCGATGGGATTGGGGATCTCGGTGATCAGCGCCAGCGCATGCTCCAGCGCGATCTCGAAGGGGGTGGCGTTGGTGGGCTGCAGGGTCATGCCGACGCCCCCTGCACGCGGATGTCGATGCCGTCGCAGTAGTACGCGGTGCGGGACTGGGCCGGCAGAGTGGCGGGCGGCTCGATGATGTGGACCTCGCGCACGGCGGCCACATGCATGGCGCCGTCCAGGCCGGAATGGGCCACCGGCTTCATCAGCTTATGCTGTTTGCCGGCATAGGTCGCAGTCGCGGTGCGCGCGGCCGCCAGCGCCGCCTCGGCATCGGGCAAGCTCTCCATCTCCAGCTCGGCCTCGATACGGTAATGCACCACGGTGGCGCCGATGACGGTCACATCGTCGCTGTCGGGGCGCAGTTCCTGCGACTGGTCGGCCGGGGCGATCTTGTCGCGGACGGCCTGCAGCACCTCCTCGCTGGGGGTGCCGTCGCCCTCATGGCTCAGCACGGTCACCAGGATGTGGCCGGGCGAGGTCATTTCGGCCCAGGCGTCCTTGACTTTGGCGTGGGCAGAAAGGGCGTGGAAGATGTAGGCGCCACGCGGGCCGGCGACGCTCAGAGCCTCATAGGCCAGATGGGCGCGGCGGCGCAGTGAATCGTCGTCCTCATAGGTCGGGGCCACCGGCGGCACGGCGGTCGGGTCGCCGGGGTCGATGACCTGGCGCTTGACCTTGAAGTGGGAGACCACGTTGTCGAGGTCCTTGCCCTTGGCTTTGGCCAGCAGAACGGCCAGGGCGGCGTCGTTACGCTTCTGGCGCTCCTGCACCACCATCTCGGCGCCGACTTCGAGCAGGATCTTCGCCGGGTCGCTCTCCAGCATGGTGCTGGCCGACACGTCCAGCCCCTTGGCCCTGGCCTTTTCCTCGTAGCGCGCCAGCAGGGTGGCCAGGATCACCTCGTAATCGAGGGTCTCGACCACGTCGGGCGCCGGCAGGCTGGCGAAGTCGATGTCGTCGAAGCGGCTCATTCGACGACGATCCCATCCAGGGTGACGCGGCGGCCCTCGGGCAGGTAGATGCCGTCCAGGTCCAGCACGCAGCGGCCCTGGGTGGACTGGTCGACGATGACGCGCTCCAGCCGGTAGCGGGGCTCCCACTGGTCGATGGCGGCGGCGGTATCGGCGATGATGTCGATGGCCAGCGCCGGGCCGGCGGGATTGTCGATGCGTTCGGGCAGGCGCGAACCGAAGGCGCGGCGACGATTGCGCGTGCCGATCCGCGTGGTCAGGATCTTGGTGATCGACTGGCGAAGGTGGCTCACGCCGCCCAGCCGCCTGCCCGTGGCCGCATCCATGCCGTGCATGGGCTCAGCCCTCGGCGCCCTTGCGGCGCTTACCGGCGGCCGGCGCCTCGGCCGCGCCGACGTCGGTGGCGGTGCTGCCCTCGGGCAGGGGCGCGGCGGTCAGCATCTCGCCGTCCGCCAGCTCGCGCGGCTGGATGGTGGCGGGATCGGCCAGCACGCCGGCCTGCACCAGGTACTTGGCCGCCGTCGGCGGCAGCTCGACGGGGTCGCCGGCCTTCTTGGTCGGGAACTGCCGGCTGTCGGTCTGCAGGATGTAGGTCTTGGTGCTCATGCCTCTACCTCCGGGGGATGAAAGCCCTGGTCGCCCTTGTCGACGACGACCGAGCCGGCGACCCATTTCTCGGTCTCGAACTGGTTGCCGCCCTTGTGGGTGATGCGGGTGGCCATGCCGGCCTGGTCGACGTGGTAGTAGCCGCCGTCGCCGGTCTTGATGACGATAGACTTGGCGCGCAGCTCGATGGTGCCGCCGGCGTCCCAGCCATCGAGCACCAGGCGCCCCGGCTCGTGCACGATGCGCATGCCGTCGGCGTAGGCGACGACGTGGCGCGCCGGGTCGTTGTCCGGCGCCGGGAAGGCGTTGGAGTAGCCGGCCGGCAGCACCCAGCCCTGGTTGGGCTCGCCGTCGGGCGAGAACAGCACGGCCTGCTCGCCCACGCTCGGGCACCACCAGTCGCGGTCGGCGCCGGCGCGGGTGGTCAGCCAGCGCACCCATCCCGTGGTCAGCGAGCCATGGGTGAAGCGGCAGAGGTGGTTGGCGGCGTCCACGGCGGTGATCTGGCCGGGCAGCACGATGTTGGACAGCCGGCGATACAGCTCGCCGATGTCCTGGCGCATCTCCTCGAGGACCACGGCCATGCTCACGGCGCGTCCTCCCCGCCGGCATAAAGCTCGGCCGACAGCACCGGGCCGTTGGGATAGGCGTTGTCGCCCATGCGGACCTTCTGGGTCCACACCACCGCCCACAGCGTCACCCCGGTGTTGCCCAGCTTGCTGGAATAGAGGTTCTCGGCGGTGGCCGCGCTCTCGGCGACGGCGTGGACGTTGGCCTTGCCCCAGCGCTGGCCGGGCAGGCGCAGCAGCAGATCCTCGACCATGGCCAGGGCGGCGGTGTCGCGCGGCAGCTTGGGCTTGTCGGTGGTCAGGATGTAGGCGGCGAACGCCACGTCGCGGTCCACCTCACCATCGCCCACGGCCTCGGCCTTGGGCAGGCCCAGGCAGGCCACGCGCACGGCCGGGGTCTTGACCGCCATGCTCTTGATCTCGGCCTCGGTCATGCGGCCGGGGCCGGTGGCGCAGTCGGCCTTGTCGAACCACTGGCCGATCTGGTCGGTGATGGCCTGGCGCAGCGGGATCAGCACGGCCGCGCTCAATGGAGCACCCGATTGACGAAGGCGTCCGCCAGGTCGACCACTTCACCCCAGTTCTCGTCCGACATGCCGAGATAGGGGCGCGCGGGAATGGCCATGCCCACCTCGGCGCCGCTGAACTGGTGGATGGCGGCATAGACCAGGTCGCTGCCGACCAGGATGTCGCCGCCGGCGACGACGAAGTGGATGCTGTCCAGCAGATCGCCCTCGGCCTCCAGCAGGCCATGGCCCTTGTGCCGGCTGGAGGCCCAGTTCGGCCCCCACGGCGCCCAAGCCTTGCCGTCCGGGCTTTCCTTCTCCTCGTGGATGCGGCGGCGGGTCTGGCTCTCGACCAGCGCACCGACATTGTGGCGCAGCGGATCGAGGTTCATGGCCGGCAGCAGCTCCAGCCGCTGCTGGAGGGCGGCCTGCCCGTCGAGGCGGATCTCGATGGCGGTGCTGGTCATCACCAGCCTCGCAGGGCGTTGTGGCCGAACATGCGCGGCGCTTCATCCAGCATCACGCCACTGTCGGGAATGGCGGGCGCCGATGTGGCGGCGGGAATGTCCAGATCCGCCAGTCCGCTGGAGATGCGCTTGAGCAGCGCCAGGGCGTCCTCGTAGCGCCGCCGGCGTTCGTCGGTCAGGCCGTTGCCTTCCGCAGATAGCTTGTAGATGGCGATGTCCACGCAGACATCGCGCACCAGGTCGGGCACCGCCGGCCAGGGCGCGGGATAACGGCCGAGAACATGGGCGTCGATGATGGCCGAGGCCGATGTCAGGGCACGGTCGACGACTTTGGCATCGATCTCGCCGTCACCATCGCGGTCGGCGACGATGGTCAGGAGGTCGATGCCATAGGCGTCGATGATGTCGGACTGGGAGGCGTAGACCATGGACGTTCCTCTGGGCAGGATGGCGACGCCGGCCGGATTGCCGGCGCCGCCGTTCGGCTTGGTGGGGCGGCGACGTTCTGTCCCGCCCCCTGCTCTCGGGGGTTATTCCTTGGCCGGCTCGCCGGTGGGCCTGCTCCTGGACCTGCGACCGGCGGCCGAGGCGGCCCCTTCCGAGCCGTCCTCCTCGGTATCGTCGGTGACGTGGTCGAGCAGCTTCTGCAGATCCTCGCGGGTCTGGGGCCACGGGCCGACCACCAGCAGGTCGCCGTCCTTCTTGACCAGCTCGGCCACCACCAGGGCGGCAGAACCCTTGTTGCCTTCGTCGCGCAGCTGCTCCAGCTGCTCGGCGGTGAACTCGGTCAGCGGGTGGATGGCGGTGCCGTGGTGGGCTCGGCCACCGCGACGGGCGCCCTCGCGCTTGGCGGTGATGCGGATCTTGATGGTCATGCTGCGCCCCCTCAGCCCAGCCAGACGGTGTTGAACAGCTGGGCAGAGCCCTTCCATTCGTTCGATTCACCGTTCGGCTTGGTCTCGTTGATCAGGATCTTGCGGGCCGCACCCTCCAGCGTGGACGGCACCATCAGCGTGTCGGCGGCGAAGCCGGCGGGCTGGCCGTTCTGCTTGCGGATCGCCGTCATGGCGGCCTTGGCGGCGGCGTAGTTGTCGTGGGTCAGCGGCTGGCGCGACATGATCGCCATCTGCCACAGGGCGAAGCCGCCATTGACGCGGGCGTCGACGCCGTAGCGGAACTTCTTCGCGGTGAACACGTACTCGTCGGTCGGCGAGTCCATGTAGGCGAACTGGTAGTTGCGGCGCTTCTGGAAGATCAGCGGCTTCAGCTGGCGCATGGTGCACAGCAGGAACCAAGGCTCGCCGGTGCCACCCATGTGGTTGGAGACCGAGATCTCCTTGCCCCGGTCGTCCCAGCCCAGGTGGTCGGTGTCGAAGAACGGCTGGCCGTCGTAGCACAGTGCGGTCTCGCCCTGGCGCAGGCAGTCGAACACCAGTTCGTTGGGGTGGATGGCCGCGCCCTCGCCGATCTGGCCGATCATGGGCTTGTAGACGCCCAGGTTGTCGTCCTCGATGTCATCGCGGTCGACGGCGATGGTGCCCTCGAACGGCTTGTTGGGAATGGTGAAGCTGTGGGTGGCCAGGTTCTGCAGGACGCGGTCGCCGATCCACTCGCGGATCTTGAAGTTGTCGCCCAGCCAGCCGTACTCGTTCGACCTGGCCGTGGACGGGATCTCGGTAGCCAGGCGCTGATAGTGGTCGCGGTTGGGGGTGGCAGCGTTCACCGAGTTGTAGATGTCGCGGAACGACACGGACAGGGCGCGGATGTTGGCGGCGTTGACGCTGATGCCGCCGAACGCCATCAGGCCCAGCGCGCGGGAGTCCAGGGTGGCGGCGTGCGACGGCTCGCCGAACAGGGCGGCCAAGCCGAGAACCACCGCCAGGCCGAAGAGGGTGAGGAAGGTCTTTCGCATCGGGTACTCCGATCAGAACTCGACCCAGACGCCGGCGGCGTCCACGTCGAACAGGGTGGCGATGGCGGAACGGGTGCCGCCACCATCGGTCTTGGCGACGGTCTGGTCGTCGACGCCGTAGACCGGGCTGCCGGTGGCGGCGCGGGTGAGTTCGTCGGCGCCCGACGAGTTGGCCACGGCGAACACGCCGCGCGTGGTGCGCACCATCTGCTCGCCGTCGGCGCCGGCGCTGTTGTCCACGGTCTCCTCGACGCGGCCGAGGCCCTTGAGGCCGGCGGCGGCGGTGACCGGAACGGCGAAGCCGGCGGCATTGACGGCGGCCATGGCGCCGGCGAACAGCTTGACCCCGGCGGCCACCGGCGTGTGGCGGGTCTTGCCGTCACGCTCGACGGTCTTGGGACGTTCGGAGGTCAGAGCGACCATCAGAGGCCCTCCTTCTTCAGGCCCTCGGCGACCTTGGTGGCGTCGGTGCCCAGCTGGTTGCAGATCGACAGGACGTCCGCATCCATCCGCTGGGTTGCGGTGGCCGCCGGCGGCGCCGGGGTGTGAGGGGTCTGGCTGGCGGTGGACAGCAGAACCGGGGCCTTGGCGACGTAGTCCTTGAAGGCGGTCATGTTCTGGTTGGCCAGCGCCAGACCCCACTCCTTCATGGCCGGCATCAGCTTGCCGTCCTTGATGGCCTGGTCGACGGCGGCGGCGACCTCGTTGGTGGCGGTGGACTTCTGCAGCTCGGTCAGCTGGCCGGCGACCGCCAGGTGCACGTCCATGGGAACGTACTTGGTCAGGTCCACCTGGTTGGCCGTGGTCAGCTGGGTGTTCAGCTGCTGGGCGGCGGTGGTCAGCGCCGGGATGGTGGCGTCGCCGGTCACCTTGAGGGTGCTGGCCAGGGCGGTCACGGCGGCCTGGGCAGCGGTGGCCAGCTGGTCGGGCGGGGTGGCGGCGGGCAGGCCCAGCAGCTTGGCAACGGTGCCGGCGCCGGCGGTCAGCTTCTGGCAGTGGGTGGCGATGGCTTCGACGGACGCATCCGCCGCCATACCCAGCGCCGCCCGGATCTGCTTGAGCAGCTCTTCGGGGTCCATGGGATCTCCAGTGATGGTCTGAGAGGCAATGGCGGGGATTTCCAGGTTGGGCAGGTTCGTCAGCCCCGCGCCGACGATCCTGATCACCGTGCCGTCCTTCGTGTGGGTGAAGGTCGGGGAGATGTAGCGAAACTCCTTGTCCACCAGGTGCTGGGCAGCCTTGGCGGTCCAGTCCGTGCGGGCGTACAGGCCGTCGGGGCGAACATCGAAGCCCTTGAACCAGCCGGCGGCCGGGGCGGGCTGGCCGTTCTTCTCGGAACGCTGGGTCTGGTGGTCGTAATCGACGGGGGCGTCGGCGCCGGCCTGGTAGGTCAGGGTGGTGGCGACGATCTGCTGGGCGTGGGCCTGGTCGCGCACGGTATAGGGACCGCGACCGTCGCGGCCCAGGACGGTGCCATAGCCGAACAGCTTGACCCACTCGGGCACCTGGCCCTCAGGGAGGACGACCGCGCTGGCGGTGGCCAGCGCGGTACCCTGTTCGTCCGTCACATCATGGATGACCTTCGTCATGACCCGGTCCGAGGTGGAGATACCCCGGAAAGGTATGGCGATGGCGCAAATGGGACCGCGCGGAAGTCTTCCGCTCTATGGTCTTGGCTATGTGGGGGATGCCGGCATCCTGCCTTCGGCTTGGCTACCTCGCAAGAGGCATTCTACCGGCGCAATGGAATAGCTCCCAATGGTGAGGCTTCATTAGCCGTTTAAGAGCGATTGAGAGCGCCTGAGAGCGGTGAGAACGTCATGGCCGCTAACATGGTGGCGGCTGAGAGCCTTCCTGGCGTCCTCGGCCGCCCTACGGGCTTTCCATTTCGGTCAGCGTTGCGAGGGCTCAAGAGTGCCGTCCCGACGCCTTCATGTCGCGGATCGCCACCTCGGACAGGTCGGCGGGCATCTCCTTGAGCTTGCCGGCGAGCATGCGGTCCAGGTTCTGCTGGCGATGCTTGCCCGGGTTGGTGTCCCAGGCGGGATCGATTCCTTCGGGCACCTGCAGCACCTCGCCGGTGCGGCTGTTGCGCCAGGTGCGGGTGGGCACCAGCGGCGCCGTGCCGACGCCGCCCTTCCGGCCCGCCTCGGCCTCGCCGATCTGGCGGACCTTGCATTTGCAGCCCCAGGCGTTCTGGGGCATCCAGTGATCCCAGAACGGATCGTCGATGGGCAGGATCAGGCCGGACTTGCTGGCATGCTCGGGCCGGTGCCGCTCGGACGGCCCCAGCTCATAGATGAAGTACGGCAGGGCGTCCTTGGTGCGCTGCGCCCGTTCCCACTGTCCAGCGGCGCGGGCCGAGCGGGTGTTGGCCCAATAGATGGTCTTGAGGCGCCGGGGGCTGCCGAGGCGCGCCGAGACGGTTTCCCCGGTCAGCGGGTCGACCATGTTCTTGCGGCCCCACCAGCCCAGCTCGCGCAGCTTCGGTTCCAGATCCTTCTTGAACTGCTCGAACGGGATGCCCTCTTCCAGGGCCTTCTCAAGGGCCTCGCGGATGGTGGTGAGCACGTCCAGCTCCATCGCCTTGGCGACGGTGAAGGCGAAGGCGTGCTCTTCGCCCCAGACGTCCTTGTAGCTGAAGGCCGGCTTCCAGCCCTTGTTCTTGAGGTAGGCCAGCACTTCCGGCGACGGGCCGATGCGGGGTGAGCCATCGGCGGGATCACCGAAGCGGAACCCCGGCTTGGGCGTGAACTCGCGCTGGGGACGGTCAGCCATCAGTCCACCTGGTCGCCGGCGGCGCGCGACAGGAACATGGCCTTGGTCAGGGCCTCGACCAGGCGCGTGTTGTCCATCTTCAGTCCCTTGAGACCGGCGATGGCCTCCTCGTAGCTGGACGCGCCATCGATCAGCGCCCGCACCGGGTCGATCATTGGAGCCATCTGCTCTTCCCAGCCATCGAGGCCGGTCTGCTCGATGTCGTCGATGGGATCGCTCCCGGCGTCGGGCCGCTGGTTGGCCGTCGAAAGGTCGACCAGATCGCTGCCGGTACCGGCATCGCCGGCCAACTTAGGCTGAGCGGTGCCGGCGGGACGCAGCAGGTAGACCTGCTTGCCGTCTTTGCCGGCTTCGGGGGCATCGGGCAGGCCGATCTTGTCGCCGACCACCGAAGCCTCGACCCGGCCACCCAGGTTCACGAACTTCTCCACCGTCTCCATGTAGAGCTTGAGGTCGACGGCGTCGGGCCGCTCGATCTTCACGCGGGGATAGCGTTTGCGCGGGCCGCGATTGAGGTCGATGGTCGGGCGGACCAGGCAGTCGTTGATGCTGTTGGCCGACTGCTTGCCGTCGTCTCGCTCGATGTCATCCTTGACCTTGTCGTGCGCCTTGGCCGTGCCGACGTGCTGACCCACGTCGGTGGTGCCGGTCTGGCCCAGCACCAGCTTGGACACCTGGCGGTCGACCCAGTCGGCGAAATCCTGCTGCAAGGTGGTGTTGCCGGTGACCTTGGCCTCCAGCCACTCCACCAGCATGCTGTCGGGGATGATAGCGGCCGAGTCCTTCCACATGGACCGCACCGCGCGCAGCAGCGCCGCCTTGTCCTCCTTGCTGGCGCCGGGCTTGTATTTGCCCAGGCGCACCGGCTGGCCGAAGCCTTCAAGGAATTCGACCCAGGACTTGACGTCGAACACCTTGAACAGGATCAGCCAGGCCGCCGGCCGGGCCAGGCCGCCCCGGATGGGCAGGCCGGACTTGGTCTTGTGATAGTGGACAACGTACCCATAGGGCTTGAGCGGCTCGGCCGCACCGATGCCGGTGACACCGCCTTTCAGCAGCAAGGTGCGGCCGTCGCGGGCAAACTCAAACCAGCGCGGGTCGCGCCACTCGATACGGGTGGGCAGCCACAGCAGGTCACGCTTCCAGATGATCTCGCCAACGCTGTAACCCTTGCCGAGGGCATCCAGCTGGTCGAACAGGTAGTCGGACACCACGCCGGTATCGACCAGGTGTTCGCGCACGAAATCGGCGTCCTCCTGGTCGGCCGGCTCGTCGCTGGCGGCTTCGACGGTCACCGGCAGCTGACTGACCTGCAGCTTGCGGGTGCCCATGACCGCGCGATAGTGCAGATCCTTCTCCTCGATCTCCTCGGCCACCTCCAAGTAGGCGTCGGCGTCACCTTCCTCGGCAGCCAGCATGACCTGGCCCAAGCGCCTGGGCGTCATGCCCTGCCACGGGTGATCGCTGATGACCTGGCGCACGCCGGCCACCGTCGGCCCAGCCTCCTCCTCGGTCAGTCGCGAGGTGTCGATGGGATTGCCGTACTGGTCAAGCAATTGGGCCATGGTCAATAGGCTCCAGCGCCGAAGCCGACGTCGTCATCGTCGTCGGGGGCGGTATGGGGGTTATCGGTGGTGTGCGGATGCGCCGCTTCGTAGCCGTATTCGACCACCGCGCCGAAGGTGGCGGCGTAGAAGTTGAGGATGGCCACCGCCGCATCCGCATGGCGCCGGCCGCCATCGGTGCCCTCGGTGCGGACGTCGGTGGGGATCTTGCCGACGCCGTTGACCAAGCGGAACTGGTGGACGTCGTCGCGCACGTCCTTGTGCAGCGGGATCAGGATGGTACGGTCGACGAAAGCAGCTGCGAACAGCGGGGTGATCTCTCGCAGCAACCACTTGTCCTGGGGCATCAGCTCCAGGATGCGGTCCTCGCCATAGCGCTGGCGGGCTTCCTGGGCCAGCACCATGCCATTGCCGTTGGCGTCAAGCACGCCACGACTGAAGCGGCGCTTGCCGCGCAGGAAGTCGCAGATGTGGAACAGCGCCTGTTTCTGCTGGTCGTAGGGGCACTCACGCAATTCAACCAGAAACGCGGCGTGCCGCACCAAGCGCTCGTCGGTGAAGCCGACGGCGATGTCGGTACGGTCCTGCCGCATGGCGAAGTCCTCACCAACGGCGCAATCGGCGTTCGCGGGCAGGGCTTCCAGCAGCGGAGTGACGTACTCGGCCAGCCACTGCCGCATGTGCTCGCGGCGGTCGAACTCAGTCCAGTCGACGAAGTCCTTGCCGGCCCTGGCATCGGGCTTGGTCCAACGGACCAGCGGGTACTTGTCGGTTTGCGCGGCCTCGATCAGCGCCAGCGGGATCATGGTGCCTTCGCCCTCGCGGGGAATGGCATCCAGCTCCTCGCGCATGGCATCGGTGCGCGAGCCATAGGACTTGCGAACTTTGTTGTACCAGGCTGCCTTGCCCTCCGGGCTCATCTTCCAGCCGCGCACGGCGCAGACGCGCTCGTAGAGGCCGTCGGCCACCGCCTGGTCGAAGGGGATGGTGTGGACGCGGCCGATGCGGGTTCCCTCGCGCACCTCCTTGATCAGGGTATTGAACGGGTTCGCTTTGCCGTTGTGGGTGCTGATGATGCGGATCTTGCCGCCCCAGATCAGCAGCGCCAGACAGGCGTCCAGCACCTTGGCCACGTCCTTGTGGAAGCCGGCCTCGTCGATGATGACGACGCCCTGCAGGCCGCGAATATTGGCCGGGTTGGACGACAGCGCCGAGATGCGGAAGCCCGATGCGAAGGTGATACGCCAGGCGCTGATCTGCTTGGTGGTGACGTTGCCGGCCGCGTCGACCTCGACGTCGTCGAACAGGAACTCCTCGACCTCCACCAGCTCGCCGGCGATCTTCTCGGCGAACCCCCGGCAGGTGTTGATGAACTCGCGGCCCTTGTCTTTGGTGTCGCCGATGTACCACACATCGTCGCCGCCAGCCGACCTGGCGGCCGAAGCGGTCATTACCGACGAATACGCCTCGGCCCAGGTGATGCCGGTGCGGCGGCCTTTCTCGGCGATCTTCAGCTCGCTCTCATCAGCGACCCATGCGCGCTGATGCGACATGAGTAGGCCATCGGCCAGCGGGTCGAAGGTGGTGAGTGCTTCGGTGTCCCAGATCTCGTCGATAATGGACCTGGGCGGGACGTAGTTGAGGGCAGACATGGCCTACGCCATCCCCGCCAACTCGCGCTTCAGTTGGGCAATGCGCTCGGCCGACAGCCCCTTTTCACCGGCCTTCGCGGCGTCCTTGGCGGCACGGTCCACGAGCGCGGCGGCCTTCTTGGCCATCTCTTCGCGCACCTCCGCCTGGAACCGCTTGAGGTTGACGCTCGACCTGGTCAGCGTGGCGATGTTCTTGGCAGCACCCGACAGCATCTTGACCCGCTCGGCCGCATCGACGTCATCGTCGGTGGCCTCCTGCAGGTTGACCAGCGTCTCGAACAGCTCGGTCTGGATCATGGCGGTCAGGGCCTCCGACCGCGCGTCCTGATCATCGGGAGAGGCGTCGGCCAGCAACTTGGCCGCTTCGGTGCTGGCCTTGATGGCGGCCAGGCGCCGCTCCAGCTTCTGGCCGTAGCGGTGGATGGCCGACTTCGATACGCTGAAGCCCTTGTCGCGCAGATGCTGTTCCAGCAGCTGGTACTGGGCGAAGCCCTTGGACGAGAGGGCGCGGTCCAGCCAGCGCCGCACCTCTTCGGGCAGGCCGTCGATGGCGCTACGCCGGGCCATGGGTCACCAGTACTTGGCCGGCCGGGCGATGCCGGGGGCACAGTCGACGGTGTACTCGGCGATGTCGGTGCCATAGCGGGTCAGGTTGCCCCACCACGGGCCGGCAGGGTCCTTGCGGATCTCGACCAGCTTGCGGTCGGACAGGTAGTCCAGCTCGCGGCGGATCTCCAGGGGCGTGGCGTCGGGATAGATGGCCTGGGCGGTCACCAGCACCACGTTCTCCACCAGCTCGGCGGGGCGGGCGTTGTAAAGCGCCAGCAGGATCAGCCAGCGCAGGCTTTCGCGGCGGACCTTGGCGGTGTCGATTTGCTCCATCACGACATGACCTCGCGCAGTTTCATGTTGTCGATCCGCACCGCCAAGGCGTCGAGCTTGGCTTCCAGAACCGTCTGGTTGCGGACGTAGTCCTCGCGGCGGACGTACTGCAGCGGCAGCTCCGCTCGCCACGTCAGGAAGTCCTTCTCCAGTTGCTGGAGATCCTTGGCCGCGCTTTCCACCGCCGAGAACCGAAGGTCCAGTCGACGGTCGATCTGGGACAGCAGCAGCCGGCCGGCCGCAAAGGCGAAGCCCAGGAAGGTGATCAGCAGGCCAACGAGAGTGGTCAGCAGCTGCCAGAATTCGACCTGCACGGTCATCGCCTTCCCCTGTTGAGTTCGGCCGCGCAATCGCCGCAGACGTTGGTCTTGGGCAGCACCTCGCGCCGCTCGGGCTCGATGGTTCCACCGCACTTGGCGCAGATGTCCGAGGCCGGTGTCGGCGCCGAGTTGGCGACACGGCGGGCGGCCATGATGTCGGCCAGATCCCGTTCCTGGATCGAGAGAGCCTCGTCGCCGAAATCACTCACGGCCGTCGTCCTTGGTGCGGGCGGCCTGGGCAGCCTGGGCGGCGATGGTGGCCACGTCTACGGCGTGCTGTCCGAGTTCAGCAGCTTCATCGCCTCCTCTTTCGAGGCGTTCCAGCGCTGCAAGGGTCCGGGCGAGGGCGGCACGTACAGTCTCACAGCCGCTGGCATCGGCGCCGGCTTGGCGTTTGGCGCCACCACCACCGCGCCCACCGGCTCGGGTGAACTGGAGCAGGCGCTGGCGAGCAGCGTCAAGGTCAGCAGACAGGCGGGCGCCATCAGCCTGGGCGCGGGCGGTATCCTGGGCGAGACGGGCATACTTGGCCTCCAATTCGGCATTGCGGTCGATCTCGGCCTGCAGCAGAGCCAGCACCTTGCCGGTCTCCTCGGCCAGGGCCTCGGCGGCGTCACGGCGCAGATCGGCGACCACCTTGTCGTGCTGGGCGCGGTCGTAGGAGTGGACCAGGGCGCCCGAGACGGCGGCAGAGCCGACCACCGCCAGGATGAACCCGACCCAGGCCAGGGCGGACACCGGCACGCCGATCAGGGCGGCAAGCCGCGCGATCACAGCCCGGCCTCCATCATGACGGTGTAGCGGGCGACGCGGTCGACGTAGGTCAGGGTTTCGCGGCTGTTGGTGCCGGTGACGTCAACCAGGCAGGGGGCAATCCCGGCCCACAGCCGGGCGCCGCCGCAGGCCCGCTGGGCCTTGATGATGTTGCCCGCCCCGGCGTTGTAGCTGGCCTGGGCCAGGGGCTGGCGGTCGTGGGGGTCGCGGCCCGCGCGCCAGACCTGGCGCTGCTTGGCCATGTAGTAGGCGCCGGCCTGGATGGCGACATCGTGATGGGGCGAGACGGCGCCGAGGCGCAGCTCGCGCGTCACCTGCTCCCAGGTGCCGGGCATGAACTGCGCCAGGCCGGCGGCGCCGACCGGCGACACGGCGCGGGGATCGAGGCGCGATTCCTGGTACAGCTGGGCCTTCCACGACGCCGGCCGGGGATAGTCGGGCCAATAGGTATCGACGGCGCGGCGGATCTCGCCGTCGTACTTGCTGGGAAAGGCCGTACCCGCCTGGGCGGCGGTGCAGCCGACGAGCAGGCCGACCAACAGGCCGAGCGCGACAAACCGCAGACCGTAGTAGACAGCAAGGGCCAAAGGCTCGCGGGCCATCTGGTTCATGCTGTCGCCGAACGTTCTTTTGGCGCGCTGGTCGAGCCAGGCGGACAGACCGATCAACCCGACGGCGGCGGCCAGCGCATAGGCGACTTTTAAGATCGCGGCAACGACAACGAAATCTTCCATGAAAAACCCCCGGACGTAATCCGGGGGTCAGCGTAGGGTGCCCACCTGGGATGGGCCGCGCGGAAGTGTTCCGCTTGGTGGCGCCGCATCAGCCAGGGCAACGATTGCATGCCGCCGGGCTGACGGTCAATGCCCCTACAGCAGCTCGCCCTGGCTGGGGTCTTTGCTGCCGTTGCGGACCATGCGGACGTAGCGGGCCGAGCAGCCGACGGCGCGGGCGGCGTCGGTGTTGCCAGCCGCCTCGACCCGGCGCAGCGCCGCCTTCTTGCTGCCCAAACCCGCCGCCAACGGGATGTCGTGGTGGCGGTTGCCGTAAACCTCGGCGAGCACCAGGGCGGCCTCCAGGCTGATCACCTTGCAGATCTCGCTGTCGGCCGTGGGGCGGGCGGGAATGTAACGCTTGGTCCCGCCCCAGGCGGCGGCCAGCTTCAGCGCCTCGCCGCCGAAGCCGCGCCGGGCCAGATCACCAAGGATGCCGGGCAACGTCGTCATAAGTCAGGGCTCCAGCATCTCGATGGCGACCAGCAGCGCCGCCTGATGCTCGGGCTTTCCCCGCAGCAGCATGTGCACGATCTCCGCCGCATGCGCCGGCCCATTGGCGTAGGGGACGGCATGGTACCAGGGCACCTCGGCAAAAAGCGAAGCGGCATTCGTCGCGACAACCACGCGGCCGACGACACGGCGCAGCTCGCCATGCCCGCTATAGCCCAGGCGCAGGCGCGCCTGCATGCCGGGCATGGCCTTCTCCCACTGCCCCTCTTGGCGGCGAATTTCCCACCGCTTGGAGCCGTCCGCGAACGCTTCGAACGGCTGGCGCTTGAGGGGGACGAACAGGGCGCCGCTCACTGGCCTTCTCCTCGCGGCAAGGCCCGCACGCGGCTGCCGAGATCCTCGATCAGCCGATCGAGCTGGTTGGTGGTGGCCAGGGCCAGAAAGGCGGCGCCGACCCTGGAATATGCGTGGGCGCCCAGGTCGATGGCCGGGGCGGCGCCGGCCGCCACCAGCAGGCGCCACTGGGCGGTCAGGACGCACCGGCGCGGGTCCGTGCTGGTGGTCCAGTCCACACCGGCCCGCGTGGCCCAGCGCTTCAAACCCTCGACCACGGCGAAGGAATCGGCTGGCGGAAGAAACGCCAGATCATCCACCTGGTACTGGCGCCGCACCCAGGCCCTGAGGGCGCTCTCAGAGGGCTCTTCGACCAGGCCGAGAGCGTGCAGGGACAGCCATAGGGCGCGGGCCTTCTTGGCGACCGGCGTGTCGGCCGGCTTGCGGCCCGAAGGCCGGCTGGCGCCGTTGATGGCGTCCAGCACCCTGCGCAGCTCGACGTCGGTGCAGTCGGCGGCCGACCGCTTGCCGCCGGTCACCAGGGCGATCTTGTCGCGGCGGGTATCCTCGTCCAGCCCCTTCTCCTTGGCAGCGGTGTGGACGGCGGCGATCAACGCGCGGCGCTGGGGGGAGATGCGGGTGGCCATCATGCGACCCTCGGCATCTGCTGGACGCGCAGCCATTTCGGCCAATAGGCCGGGTCGGCGCCGACATCGTCGTTCGCAGGGTTGGGAGTGGCGAGACCAAGGGTGACTGGATTGCGGCCGAGCTGCTTGACGAAGGCCGGCACGCCGGCCTCGTCGCAAGCGTCCAGGAGATTCCCAACCCACTGGATGTCCATGGGGCGGGCGGCCTCGGCCGAGCCGCTCTCGCCGCCGATCAGGACCCAGTCCAGGCCCTGCAGCCACGGCACCAGGTCGACAGACCCCAGCAGCGGCTCCAGCGAGAGGCCGCGCACCTTGGCGGGGATCGTCAGCAGGATGGGGATGCGATGATCGGCGGCCTTCTGGTTCTCGACGGTCACCACCAGCCACACGTTGGGCCAGCCATCGCCCCAGTCCTCGGGGAGCATGTCCCTGATGTTCTCCGGCCGGTGCGTGACGATGATCCAGTCGAGGTTGGGCGTCTCGCGGATCAGCTGCCACAGGTCGGCGCGCCACTCGGCGGGCACCTCGGCGTCGAACACGTCGGCCAGGCTGGCGGTGAACACGCGAATGCGGATGCCCTTGGCCTCGGCCTCGCGGTTCCAGCGGCGAGGCTTCTTCCAGTTGTCGTTGGCGGTGCGACGGCGCGGCTTGCCCTTGCCCCATTCCACCCGGACCTTGGCGTCCATGCGGCGCACGAACTTCTCGGCGTAGCAGCCGGCGCAGCCCGCCGAGACGCGAATGCAGCCGATCCACGGGTTGAAGGTGGCTCCGGGCGTGCCGTCGCTGTTGCGCACCCAGGCGATCTTGGTGGTGTCGCTCATGCCAGCACCCCCGCCACCTTGTTGCCGGCGGCGACGCCGGCGTTGACCTCGATCCCACGTGCGGCCTGGTGACCACGGGAGCGGGCCTCATTCTTGAAGGCGCCGCTGGTGGTCACCAGGGCGCGGCTCTTCTTGAACACAACGCCCTGGTTCTCCAGGGCGACGTCCAACTGCAGGGCGTTGGCCTTCACCAGAGCGAGGGCGCGCTCGCCGTCCTCCGGGCCGCCGTAGCGGCGCCACAGACCGGCATCGAGCTTGTGGATCAGGCCGGCGGCAAGCCCCTCCAGGAATGCCTTGACGGCGTGATTGCGGGTCTTGGCGGTGCGGCGGCGGGTGTAGGTGTCGGTGCGGCGGAACGCGGCCAGAGCCTGGTCACAGGCGGCGCGCAGCACCTGGTAGACGTACTCGGCGACGAGCACGTCCTGGGCGCGGCCGAAGAAGGCATAGGAGAGCTTGCCGCCGCGCACGTAGTAGCCCCTGCAGTCGGCGAACCGCGCAACCGCGCCCCAGACGCTGTCGAGCGGCGAGCGACGGCCGATGCCGACCCTGGTCTCGCAGTACTCGGCCTCGACCAGGTCATCCTCGGAGAGGCTATGGCGGGACAGCAGCTCGGCCATCTTCTCGGCGGCGGCCATGGCCTCCTCTTCGGTGCAGCCGTGCTCGACCGTCTTGGCCTTCAACGCGCGCAGGACGGCGCGCACTCGTTCCAGGTCACTCATGGTCAGATCCTCGGGTTGCGCTCGCCGGCGCGGTTGACGATGGCGGCCATGTCCTGCCAGGTGACGCCGGCGGTGGCGGCGACTTCCACCAGCTGGGCGAAGTCAGCCTTGGGGTCGGGGGTGGCGGCGGCCTCGGCCAGGGCCTGCGCGGCGACCGCGCGTCGTAGGTCGGTGATGGCCTTCGCCGCCTTGCGCGCCGCCTCGTTTCTTCCGGCCCGATGGACCCAGGCGCGCAGCGCGGTGTCGGCTTCCAGGAAGGTGCTGATCAGCTTGCCCATGGCGATCCTCTCGTCTCGTCGGCCTGGCATCATCAGGGCGGGGCGGCCAGTCCCTCGCCGACGCTCCGGCGCCGATCTGGCGCCGGGCGTTTCGCCTAGTCGCAGCTGGGGCCGGCTGCCCGGTCCAGGCGCTCGACCACCTTCGACGCGGCGGCCAGGGCCTCGGCCTCGGTGCAGCCGTTGCCGGTGGTCTTGGCCTTGAGGGCGGCGATGGTCTCGCGCAGCTTCTTGCGCTGATCAGGGCTGGTCATGCCACGGCCTCTTCGTGGGTGTGGAAGCCGTGCCCGTCGGCGGAGCGCTTCCACACGCGCTTGCGATTGACGGCCATCTTGGCGTCGATGGCAGTGGGAAGGTCGCCGCCAAACCACGCGACCAGGTCGGCGAGATCCGACAGGACGCTCTCGCAGGCGAGCGCGGCCCCGTCCCGGTCCTGCTCGATCAGCAACCGGATGATGTCGGCGATGCCTTGGGCGACGCTGCCGACCAGGTACTCGGTGGTCAGCTGGGTCTCGCCGGAAGTCACCAGGCTGTCCCATTGTGGCTCGTCGTCGTTGAGGATCAGGTCGAGGCGCGACAGCACGATGGCGATGTCGGCCGCCTCCTCGATCAGTGCGTCACGGTTCAGCGTCGGTGCGCTGTAGACGGCCAGCAGTTCGGCAACCTCGTTGAAGGCGCGGGCGGCGATGCGGATCGGCATCGAGCTGCCGAACTCGGCGGCAGCCCAGGCGGCGATCTTGGCTTGGGTCTCGTCCATCGCGGCCCCCTCACTCAGCTGCCATGGCCTCGACCACCTCGGCCCGCACGGGGGCCTTGGCGGCGGCCAAGTCGATGGTGATGGCGGTCCACTCGGCGTTGGCCGAGGGGCGGCGGTAGAAGCGGATGTATGACTTGGAGCCCTGCACCCGGATGCTGTCGGTGATCGCCTCCATGGCCTTCTTCCACCGCTCGTCCTCGATGGCGACACGGCGCAGCTGCAGGATGGCGTTGCGGTTGACCCGGCCCTCCTTGTCGACCTGGAAGGCGTGGTTGACCAGGGCGCGGATCGGCGCGTTGGCCTCGGCCGCCCACTCGGCGATGCACTCGTCGATCAGCTGCTTGGCAACCTGCAGCTGGGGGCCGAAGGTCAGGTCGTCGGCGATCTGCACCTGGACCTTCAGCGTGCCGTCGTAGGCCGTGAAGGTGACGTTGCCCTTGGTACCGCCCTTGGGCTCGACGCCGTACTGCTCGGCGATCAGGGCCTGGAAGGCGCCGATGTCGTCGGCGGTGTGGCCCTTGAAGCGGGCGATCTGCGCCGACAGCTCCTCGGCGAAGCCGATGATCTTGCGGACCATCTGGTCCTCCAGCTGGTCGACGGGCTTGACCAGCTCCAGGGGAACCAGGTGGCCCTTGGCGTCGCGCATGTAGAGCTTGCCCTGCAGCTCGAAGGCGCCGGTGGGGATCTCGGTGGTGGTGGTCTCGCTCATGGTGCCTCGTTGGTCAGAGGGTGATCAGGGACAGAAGGCGGGCCGGCGCGGCGGCCCAGTGAAAGACCGTGCGCAGCAGGCGCTGGGCGCGGCGGAAGCGGCGGCGGGCGCGGTAGGTCATGTGCCGGTCTCGTCGAATTTCCGGACAGGGATGCCGGTGGCGGCGCAAATGCTGGCGACGAAGCCGCGGGGGTCCGCAGCGGCGTGGGCCTTGAGTGCATCGCGCATGGCGGCGGCGGTGTCCTCGGCCAGTTGGTCGGCCATCTCGCGGGTCGGATCGATGTCGGCCGTTTCGACCAAGCTCCGGCGCAGCTCAAGCACCTCCTCGCGGAACGCGGGGTGCTTGTTCATCAGCTCGCCCACCCGGTTGATGGCATGCATTACCGTGGTGTGGTCGCGGGAGAAGGCGCGGCCCAGTGCCGGCAGGCTGCGCATGGGCAGGAGCACGCTGGCCAGATACATGGCCACCTGACGCGGGCGGGCGATGCGGGTGCAACGCCGCTTGGAGCGCATCGCCTCGACCGGCAGGCGGAAGTGGTCGGCCACCTTCTGCTGGATGAACCGGATGGTCAGCACCGGGACGGTCGGCGCCTTGGGGGCAAGCACGTTCATGCCGCACCCGCCTCGGCCGAGCGCTCGGCCTCCGGCTCCAAGATGGTGATGTGACCGCCCACCATGGCCAGCCAGGTGGACAGCTCCACGCAGTCGGAGCCGGTCAGGCCGCAGGCGCCGTACTGCGCGATCAGCTTGGCGGCGACGGTGCGGATCTGGACGGCCGTCTGCGGGAAGAGCGCCTGCAGCTCGTCGGCGAGGCTGCCGAGGCGGCGGGCGACGGCCGGCAGTTCGAAGGAGCGCAGGCCAGGGTGGGCGGTCAGGCCGGGCGGCACGCGGCGCAGCTCGCGGGCGTAGGCGAAGAGGGGCAAGGCGCGGGACATGGCTCTCCCCTCCCTCAGTTCGAGCGGGCCGACCCGTCGGGGGCGAGGTTCGACCAGGCCGCCTTCAGGTGCTCGACCGTGCGCGGCATGCCCTGGCCGTTGGCCAGCACGTTGGCGCGCTTCATGCACTTGTCGATGTTGCGCAGATGGCCGGGCTTGGCGGCGATGGCGCGCAGGAAGCGGTCCTCGCCGGCGTCGGTGACGCCCCAGGCGGCGAGGATGGCGGTGATGTCTTCCTGGGTCGAACCGTCGATCAGCTTGCGGCCACCCACGCGGCTGTACAGCTGGGCATTGGACTTGGACAGCCCCTCCAGCTTGGACAGGATGCCGATATTGCCGCAGATGACGATGGCGAGGCCCTCGCCGTCCTTGTTCAGCGCCCGCAGCTGCTCCAGCGCGGCCACATCCAGGATCTGCGCCTCGTCGACGATCAGCAGGCCCTGCTTGTCCTCGGTGAAGCGGCTGATGGCGCGCGGCAGGCGGGTGGCCGACTTCTCGACGATCCCCATCACCGTGCAGATCTCCTGCATGATGGCCGTGGCGGTCTTGATCAGCGGCTCGACGGTCACCAGCCAGACGTTGGGGTTGTTCTTGCGGTAGTCCTTCAGCGCCCAGGTCTTGCCGCCGCCGGGCGGGCCGACGATGACGCCGAAGTCCTTGAGCGCCTGGGCGTACATGCACACCGTCTGCGCCTCGACGGCGGTGGGGGTGCGCTGGAACGGCGGCGACACCACCGACAGCTGGGCGACCTGCGAACGCTGCTGGCGGTTGTCCAGCCACAGCTTGACCTTGCGGGCCACGGCGTCGTTGTCGCCCTGGTAGGTGCCGCCCAGCCAGTTGGTGAAGGTGCCGTAGGCGATGCCGGCCTCTTCGGCCATGGCCTTCTTGGTGATGGTCTGGGCCAGGTCGAGGCACTGCTCGCGCAAGGCGTCGTGGTCGGGGGTGATTGCGAGGACGACGGTCATGATAAACCTCAGTTGTCGGTGACGAGACGGAACAGCTGCTGCACCCCGCGCCCGAACGCCTCGGCGTCGGGGGCGGACTGGACCGCCGGCTGGACGGCGGGACGGGGCTTGAGGGCGGTGTTGCCGAAAACGGCACGGTGGACGTTGCCGAGGTCGGCCGGGGGTTCCGGCTCGACTTCCGGCGCCATCTGGGCCAGTTCGACCGCGGTCATGGTGCGCTCGGCCTTGGCCTGGGCGGCAACCGCCTTCAGCCAAGCCTTGCGCGCCTGGGCGTGCTGGCGTGCCGCGTCGGCGTTCTTGAAGCCCACCGGCTCCCAGATGTCGGCGAAGCCGAGATAGGCGCCCGACAGGGCGTAGACGTGCAGGCCGTCCAAGACGTTCTGGGGGTCGTAGCGCACCACCAGCTTCTCGCCGCGATGCTCCACCAGGAACTCGGACCAGAAGCGGTTGCCGAGGATCTTGATGGCGCCGTTGTCGCGGTCGGCCGAGACGCCGTCGGCGGTCAGCAGCCACAGGCGGGCCTGCTCGGCGGTGGCGCGGCGGATCAGGCCCTGGCTGGACGCCTTGGCGTAGCTCTCGTTGAACACCTGGTCGAACGAGCGGCCCTGGGCGATCTTGGTGCGGCGGCCCTCGCGGGCGTTCCACTTGGTGATCTCCACCGCGATCACCTGCAGGAACTCGTCCAGGGGAATGGCGCGTTCGCCGTAATTGGCCGGCTTGTTGGTGGTGCTGTTGCCGGTGTAGGCGCCCTCGAAGGCGGCGACCTTGGCGATGTCCTGGGCCATGTCGCGCCAGCTGCGCTCGATGGGCTTGCTTTGCCCCGAATAGGGCAGCGTGAAGCGCACCTGCATGTTCAGGGTTTCGCAGATGCCCAGCGGGTCCTCGTCGCGCACCTTCCAGCGGTGCCGGTTGGCGGCACCGCCGGTCAGCCATTTGTTGGCGAACGCCCTGGTGTTGTCGAACCACACATAGTCGGGGATGCCGTACTGTTCGACGACGTCGCCCAGCGCCAGGCGGATCACCTCGCGGTTCTCGGTCTGGGCCACCCGCCACGCCAGGAGCTTGTTGGAGTACAGGTCCTGGAACCCGACCATCACCGGCCGGCCGATGGTGCCGTCGGGCCACAGCACGCGGACGTCCCAGATGTGGCCGTCGCCGTTGATGGCCTCCAAGGCGTGGAAGCAGGTGCGGTCGCGTTCCTGCGGCGGGTACATGCGCTTCAACGCATCCGGCCCTTCGCGCGTCAGCACCTGCACGGTGGGATGGATGTCCCGCTCCACCCGGCGGGCGACGCTCTTTTCCGAGGGGATGGCCCAGCCCTTCTGCTGGGCCAGCAGCTTGAGGTCGCGATAGCAGGCGCTCAAGGGGCGGGCGGACAGGCGCAGGTAGTCGGCCTTGAAGGCTTCCCAGGCGTCGTCGTCGAACTCGGCGGACACTTGGCGGCCCACGTACTGGTCGGCCAGAAAGGGCAACCAGTCGTCGCGGTCCTGGCCGGCGACGCGCTTGTACCAGCCCCAGATGCTCGACCCGGCGACGCCCTTCTCGGCCGCGATCAGCGCGACGGCGATCTCCTTGCGCTGGCCGTTCAGCAGCATCGCCTCGACCAGCGACAGGATGGCCAGCCGTTCCTTCGCCTTGGCCTTCACCTTGTCGGTCTGGCGGTCGAACCACGCCCACATGTCGGAGGCCGACAGGCTGCGCTTGGCGTCGGTGGCGGGCTGGGCTTCCGGCGGCACGGCGGAAACGACCAGCAGCTGGGACTGCGCGCGGGCCGGCAGCAGCGAGTAATAGTACTCGACACCGCCGCCCTGCTTCTTGTCACGCTTGCGCCAGACACCGAGGGGATTGGTGACAGCATTCCATTGGCGCTCGGGATGCTGCCAGCCGTCGCGCTTGGCGATACGCCAAACACCGCTTTCGGATTCCGGCATGTCCCGCAGCTTCAGCGCGGCAATCTCGGCAGCCGACATCCACTCCTTGAGCATGGTCATGCCCCCTTCCAGGTCTTGCGGGCCAAGACGCGGCGCTGCTGCAGCTCCTCGATCTTGTCGGCGATGATCGATTCCTCGATGGCCGGCAGGTACTTCTGCGGCACCACCGCCCAGCCGAACTGGTTGGCCAGCACCTGCAGCAGCCGGATGTCGCCGGTGGCGTGCACCAGGCCCAGGAAGCGGATCAGCGGGATGGTGTGGTCCTCGCGGGCCTCGCTGGCGTAGGCGTCCAGCATGGTCTTGGCGCACGGCTCACCCAGATAGGTACCGATCTCCTCCGCCACCTGGTCGCGGTCCTTGCCGCACTCCTTGAGCGCGGCGGCCACCGCCCGGCACACCATGGACCGCAAGCTGGCGGCGCGGACCTTCTCGGGCGCGAACGCCTTGGCCGGCTGCGGCGGCTCCCAGGCCAGCAGGTCGTAGGTGCGGGTGTCGCGGGACCGGGACATCACGCGGCCTCCGCAGCCAGAGGCCGGCCGACCACCACAGCCATGGCGGTGACAGTGACGGCCGGCCGACCATCCCCTATCATCGGCGTTGCCACACAACCGACGGGGGAACCCATGGACGAAATCGAACTGCGAACCGAACTGGCGATGCTGAAAGGCCAGGTCGAAGGGCTGAGATGGTTGGTCAAAGGGCTGGTGTTGGCTCTGAACCGAGCCGGGGCCATAGACTTGCAAAAGGTCTGCGAAACCTTTGCCGTGGTCAGCACATACGTGGAGCACACGGAGACGAGCGTGGCGACCTTGCCACTGCGGAGCAGCATCTTCTTCTTGGATGCGCTGGCGAAAAGCCCCGAGAGTGATCCGTTGCAGGCCATGATCACCTCGGCTCTTCTGCACGCAGACGTGGGGAGCGAGCAGAAAAACGCGCTCCAAACGTGGCTATCTCAAGCGACCGAAGACGAGATTGCTCAAGAGCTTGAGCAACTCTTTTCCCGGTTTCTTCGGCGACCTGATCAGGGTGGAAATCCTGGCGCATAGCCTCCCGGATCACCGGCTTGAGCAGTCGGGCGAGCACGCGAACGATCAGGTTGGCCTGCATCACGCTGCCTCCTCTTGCTCAAGGCCGGCGACGAACGCCCGCAGGGTGTCGTCGGTCTTGTGGAGCCACAGGTGTTCCAGGAGCATCTGGCGCTCGCGCGGCGTGGCGCGGGTCCATTTGGACAGCAGCGCCTTGAAGCCTTCGTCGGCCGCCGGGCCGGGGGCACGGACGCCCTTCATCAGCTTGACGGCGGCGGCCACGTTCTTGACTTTGGCCTCGGCGTTCAGCAGGAGCGCCAGCGCCTGGCGTTGCTCGCCGTGGCCCAGCTGGGCCAGCGCCACCAGCTCGGACTGCTTCTTGGCCAGCTCAGTTCCCGGCAAGGCGGCGCGCACGTCGGGCGCCAGCTTGCTGGCAATGAACACCGCGCGCTGAATGGTGCGGTCGGACAGGCCGGTCTTTTCCCGCACATCCTCGGCGAAGGATCGAGCCGCCATGATGGCGACTTGATTTTTCCGCTTGAATTCCGCGCTCTTGCGGTCGCCGCCATGCGCCGCCTCGGGGTGCAGGCGCAGGTACACAGCCTCGCGCTCGGCCAGGAACACCGCACGGTCCAGCGGGTTCAACTCGTGGCGGATCAGGTTCTCGTCGATCTCCCACAGCCGCGTTTCGTCGTCGCTGCCCTCGTAGACCTCGACCTCGACCACGGGCCACCCGACGATCTCCACCGCGCGCATGCGGTGGCCGCCAGCGATCAGGGTGTGAATGACCTTGGCGCCCTTCTTCTGGCGCCGCACCTCGGGCGGCTGGCGCAGCCGCCCGGTTTCCTGCAGGCTGACCGCCAGCAGCTCGGCGTGCGCCTCGTCGATCTGGCGCAGGCGGTCGCCGATGATGATGTCGGTGACCTTCAGGACTTCCCGGCCCAGCGACTTCATTGCGCGGTCTCCTGCAGGTCGGTCAGGTGGACGCGCAGGTCACGGAAAGCGCGCTCGACCGCCCGCGTGGGCTCGGGGCTGTAGGGCGGGACGTGTTTGATGCCGATGCCCAGGCGCTGACACAGGCGCGCCATGGGCAGGTAGTCGGGACCGTTGGCGACGATCACGACCTCGGGGATGCCATAGGCGGCCACCGCCTCGGCCAGCGCCATGGCGACGGCGTCGGCGACGTCATGGGCGACCTGCAGGCCGACCACCTCGCGGCTGTCGCGGTCGAGGCACAGCGCCAGGTGCTGGCGGCCGATAGCACCGGTGTCGATGACGTAGATCGGGCCGGGGCTCTGTTTTGGTTGTATGCGCTTCGCCATGTTCAAGCGGCCTCCGCTTTTAGACCGTGACTCGGCGGGGCCTTGCGGCGATATTTCTTGCGGAAGCGGTTGTCGATCCGGCGCGGCTCCCCGGCCTTGGTGCGGGGGGCACGCCACCGGCCAGGCCACAATTCCCAGACCGGCACGCCGATGAACGCGGCGATGGCCTTCTCTCCGGGGATGTGGCGCTTGGCCAGGGCGTGCCGGCAGGCCCACTCTTCAAGGCCGTAGTCGAGGGCAAGCTGCGTCAGCGTCTTGCCCCTCTTCGCGACGGCGGCCTTGATGTCGGCCCTGTGCCAACCCGTCTGCATCCTGCTTCCTTCTCGCGACCGGCCCCGCCAGGCCGGTTTTGTTGGGGTGGTATGTGGTACGAACGAGACAAACATGGAAGAAAACTGCCGAGCAGGCAAGCAGAAAAATCCAGCAAGGGTTCGCGCACCTGGCAGCATGCCGCTATGTGCGGCTAGTCCATTGATTTCGTTTGTGTCTTGCGCGGGGCAGCCTGCGTTTGCTGACTCGCAAGGGTTCCGGCCATGAACCCTTGCGCCGATGGGGGCTTCCAGGTCCGCATGGATCAAGCGGCCAAGCTGGCAGGAAACGCCACGCGGTTGGCTGAGAAGAGCGGCATCTCACGTCGAGCTATTGGCGAGTATCTCGCTGGCAAAGCCGAGCCATCTCGCCCTCGGCTGGTCGCCATCGCTGCAGCTGCAGGCGTCCGCGTAGAGTGGCTGGCCACAGGCGAAGGCCCCATGCGGGTCGACGATAAGAGCGGTCCCGACGATGGTGTCTCCTCAACAAACACCACCGCGCAGCTGGACGAAGCGCTGATGAATGCGGTCGCCGAGGGGATCGCCGAGATCTACAAGGCCGAGAACGCGCGGATTTACCCGCTGCAGCTGGTCCAGGCCACCTCGCGGATGTATGCCGACCTGGTCGCGGCCTACGATACGCCCGAGGAAAGGCGCATCGGTCTCAAGGGCATGCTGCAGCAGCTGCGCCGCGATCTGCGTTCGCCAGCCTGCGGGGCTGACACAAGCAAACGCTTGGCTTGAGAGTGGTCAGGACACGGCCAGCTAGAAGAATGCCTATGCCGTTCGTCGTAGTCAATCAACGGGTGCATGCAGCGGACACAATGCCCGGCTTGATTGCCTGCGGGGTTCTCAGCCGTCTCATCGACCGCCGCCCAAGCTCGCCCATTGAGAGGTTCATGAGAGGATTGTGGGGCGTCCGCTCTCACGAAAAGGCGCGCTCCAACACCATGTGTCGAAACGCGCCGATTTTGACCGGCCTCCAAAACTATCGCCGTCGCGTGGCGACTCGCTCCGATGGGTCTGTATCCCTTGCAAACCGCCACGATCCCACGACATCCCGCCCCATCCCGGTTAGTCCCGGTTCCCCCCAGAACCTACTGTCCACTCACACCCGCCTCTCGTCCGGTCCTATGGACCGGACTGGCGGCAGGCGGGTCCCACCGGGACCCGCTGAGAGCCTGCCGCGTCAGCGCAAGCGAAGCTTGCGCGAGAGCTTCGCAAGGGAGGGGACTGCCGCCGCTCTCCCCCTCCACCTCGAAGAGGGGGAGGGGGGCTCTCGTGTGGCACTCTGTCGGGTGAAAGAAAAGGCCGGCACCCAGGGGTGCCGGCCTTTCTTGTGACGAGCCCGATCAGGCTGCGGCGGCTTGGCCGGCCGGAGCGGTGTCGGTCTGCACCGCGGGTACCGGCGGGCGGACCGGCAGCATGTCGCCGACGGCAAAGGTGACCGCCATCAGGTTTGGCACCGCCATGGCGGCGAGCAGCACCGACCACAGCTCCAGCGACAGCGTGCCCAGCGGGTTGGCGAGTGCCGCCGTGGCCGAGGCCGCCAGCAGGGCGCCGGTCAGGTACGCCTCGGGCCGGGCGCAGAACTTGGACGGAGCACGCTGGCCGCCCTTGGCGGTGACGCGGAAGGCGTCGCGCTTGCGCACCAGGCCGCGCAGGGCCGCCAGCGCCACGGTGGTGGAGAGCGCCATGCCCACCGCGCAGGCCGCCGCCGAGTCCCGCCAGGAGTTGCCCGAGGCATAGCGCGAGGCCAGCAGGCTCGACCCGGCGCGCAGCACCAAGGCGCCCAGCACCGCGGCCGTGGCCTGCACCGGCGGCAGGTGCAGCGGCAGCACCAGCGAGGCGAAGGTCCACGCCACCGCGGCACCCGCGGCCAGCAGGCCCACCGCGTCCGACCACCAGCGCGCCCAGTTCAGCAGGTAGCCCAGCTTCTGACGCACCGTCAGGCCCTTGAAGCCCGGCAGGAACTTGCGCCAGTGGGCGCGGAAGATCTGCGTCGAGCCGAACACCCAGCGGTCGCGCTGCTTGCGGAACTGCATGAAGTTGTCCGGCGCCAGACCTCCGCCGAGGCGCTCATCGGTGTAAGCGGCGCGGTAACCGGCTGACAGGATGCGGATGCCCAGCTCGGTATCCTCGCAGATGCCCTCTTCCGACCAGCCGCCGACCTGGTCCATGGCGGACCGGCGCAGCATGATCATCGTGCCGTGGCAGATGAACGCCTGGCTCGACAGGCCCTCCTGCATGCCGACGTCGAAGAACGGGCGATACTCGGCGGTCATGGCGGCCTTCAGGAAGGTCTCATGGCCGTCGCGGTGCTCCTGCGGGGCCTGGACGATGCCCACCGACGGGTCGGCGAAGTGCGGCGCCAGCTTCGACAGCCAGTTCGGCGACACCGTATAGTCGGCGTCCAGCACGGCTACGATCTCCGCCTCGGGCGCGGTGTGGCGCAGCGCCGCGTTGAGGGCGCCGGCCTTGTAGCCGCTGATCTTCTTGTACCAGTGGAACTTGAACTTGGGACCGAGGCTGGCGCACAGCTCCTCGACGGGCTTCACCAGGGCCTCGTCCTCGGTGTTGTTGATCAGAACGACCACCTCGTAATTCGGGTAGTCGAGCCGTGCCAGCGACATCAGCGTGGCGTTCAGCACCTCCGGCTGCTCGCGGCAGGCGGCGACGTGGACCGACACGAAGGGCTTGTGCCCGGCGTCCGGGACCTCGCGCGGCAGCAGCGCCGGGGCGCGGCCGGTCAGCAGACGGCGGACCACGTCGACCAGGTCGGCGAAGGCCACGCCCATCATCAGGGCGCCGAGCAGGAAGGCGGAGCCCCAGGTGGCCACGGCACCGAAGGTCAGGTACTCGCCATAGGCCCCGGTCACCGTCATGCCGACCGCGAAGCCGATGACGTTGGCGCCGATGCCGGCGCCGAGCGCGAACAGCGCGTTGGAGCGGCGGCGGAAGGCGACCAAGCCGGACAGCAGCAGGCCGGTCAGGATCGCCACGCCGGCGCCGACGCGGTCGCCGTAGGAGGCCGGGACCATGCCGGTCAGCGGCCATTTCGGCGCGCGGTCGGCGTCGAGCATGCCCCAGGTCGGGCCGGGCGAGCCTTCGATGGTGGACTTCCAGACGCCGTCGAACGCCTCGACCACGTTGTAGTGCAGGCCGAGCATGCCGGCCTCGGCGGCGAAGCCGCGCACCACGGCGGCCTGCGCCTCGGGCGAGGGGAAGGCGTCGTGGAAGTTGTCGCCGCCGCTGGGCCAGCCCACCTCGCCGACGAACAGCGGCTTGCCGGGGTGCGCCTTGCGCACGGTGTCCAGGCGGTCGCGCACCCAGGCCAACGCGTTCTCGGCCGGCACGCCTTCCCAGTACGGCAGAACGTGGACGCCCATGTAGTCCGACGCCTTCACCGTCTCGTTGGCCTTGACCATCTCCGACCAGACGTCGGCGGTGCCGACCTGGATGCGCTTCGGCAGCGCCGCGCGCACGCGCTTGACGTAGCCGGCCAGTTCGGCGTCGGTGACGTCGGCGCGCAGCAGCGATTCGTTGCCGACCACCACGCGGGTGACGCCGCGCACGGACTTGGCAAGCGCGATGCCGCGCTCGACCTCCTGCTCGTTGCGGGCCTTGTCGCGGCTGATCCAGATGCCCAGCGACACGTTCAGGCCCTGGCGCGCGGCGATGGCCGGCACCTGTCCCTGCGCGCCGAGCGTGGAGTAGGTACGCACCCCGTCGGCGAAGCCGGCGATGGCCGACATGTCCTTCTCGAGCTGCGCCGCCGGCACCGTGGGGGATTCGGTGGGGTCGTAGTCGCGCCCGGATGGGGAATAGGACACCGATTCGATGCGCCCCGGTTCCGCCTCGACGGGCGTGGGCGTGTTGCGCCAGGACCAGAAGGAGGCGTGGCCGGCGGTGACGGCCAGCAGCGCGGCGGCGATGGCCGCGGACCGGATCGAACGCTTCGGGGTGTTCATGGGGATTTTTGGCTCGGAAGGCTTCGTTGGAGGGGTGGCTCGGCACCCGACATCGAGACGAACACGACGCCTTCGGAAACTATTCCAGGCCCCCATCACGGATCGACTACACAGTTCCAGTGCAACATATGCGAGGCGGACTGTTGTCTATGCGGAAAGTGTGCGATTGCCGGACTATCGGCGGGCGCATATAAATATTCTCAGTCAATAGCATGCGGCAAAGCATGCGAGTCCATGGGAGGACGCTGATGAGACGGTTCGGTATGCTCGGCTGCGCTGCGGCCGTGACGGTGTTTGCAAGTGCGCTGGCCTTCCCGGCCGCCGCCCAGACGCTCAAGGCCTCGCACCAATGGCCGAGCGGCACCGGAGATTTTCGCGACGAGATGATCCAGATCATCGCCAAGGAGTTGGCGGCGGCCAACGTGGGGCTGGAGGTGCGGGTCTTCCCCGGCTCATCCCTGGTCAAGCCGCGCGAGCAATGGAGCGCCTTGTCCAAGGGCCAGATCGACATCTCGCTGTTCCCGCTGGACTACGCAGCCGGCAAGCACCCGCAGTTCAGCGCCACGTTGATGCCCGGCCTGGTGAAGAACCACGAGCACGCCGTACGGCTGTCCAAGTCGCCCTTCATGGACGACATCAAGAAGATCGTCGAGGCCGAGGGCATCGTGGTGATCGCCGACGGCTGGCTGGCCGGCGGCTTCGCCTCCAAGAAGAAGTGCATCCTGAAGCCCGAGGACGCCCAGGGGCAGGTGATGCGCGCCGCCGGCCCGATGTTCGAGAAGATGCTGGCCGGGGCGGGCGCTTCGCTGGCCTCCATGCCCTCGTCGGAGATCTACACGGCGATGCAGACCGGCGTGCTCGACGGCGCCAACACCTCGTCGGAGAGCTTCAATTCCTACCGCCTGCAGGAGCAGGTCAAGTGCATGACCCCGCCGGGCGACCAGGCCCTGTGGTTCATGTACGAGCCGCTGCTGATGTCGAAGCGCAGCTTCGACAAGCTGAACGAGAAGCAGAGGCAGGCCCTGCTGGCCGCCGCCAAGAAGGCCGAGGACTACGGCTTCCAGAAGGCCGCCGAGGCCGACGCGCAGATGGTCGAGACGTTCAAGAAGGCCGGCGTCGAGATCGTCTACATGACCGCCGAGCAGGCGGACGCCTGGCGCAAGCTGGCGCAGGAGACGTCCTACAAGACCTTCGCCTCCGAGGTCCCCGGCGGCAAGGACCTCATCGACAAGGCGCTGGCCGTCAAGTAACGCACGCCAATCTCCGCATCCCGGGTGCCCACGCCCGGGATGCGGCGGAAAAGGGAGCCCTCATGGACGGTTTCATCCGGGGCGTAGGGACGCTGTCCCGGGCCTGCGGCTTCGCCGCGGCCATGCTGATCCTCGTCTCGGTCTTCGTCGTCACGCACATGGTGCTGCTGCGCTACGTCTTCGGCCAACCGACCATCTGGCAGACGGAGTTCGTGATCTACGCGTTGATCGCCGCGACGCTGCTCGGCGCGCCGTACGTGCTGCTGCACCGCGGGCACGTCAACATGGACATCCTGCCGATCTACGCGGGCCCGAGGCTGCGCTTCTGGCTGGCGATGGTGGCGTCGGTGGGGGCGCTGGGCTTCTGCCTGCTGCTGTTCTGGCACGGCGCGCACTACTGGTACGAGGCGTGGTCGAAGAACTGGCACTCCGACACGCTGTGGCGGGTGCCGCTGTGGATCCCGCACCTGTCGCTGCCCGTCGGCATGGGGATCCTGTGCCTGCAATACGTCGCCGACATCCTCAGCCTCGTCACTGGCCGCGTGCTGCCCTTCGGGCTGCCGCCCAAGACCGGCACCGAGGCGCTGATCGAATCCCTCCCGGCCCACGCGGACACGCTGACATGAGCCCCATCGTCATGGGCACGTTCGTGCTCTTCGGGACGATCCTGGTGATGCTGACCGGGATGCCCATCGCGTTCTCGCTGGGGGTCGTCTCGGTGGCGGCGCTGCTCGTCTTCGAGGGTCCGGGAAGCCTGGACTTCCTGGCCGAGACCTTCCTGGGCGGGCTGGACGACTTCACGCTGGTGTCGATCCCCATGTTCGTGCTGATGGGGGCGGCGGTCGCCTCCTCGCGCGCCGGGCGCGATTTGTACGAGGCGCTGGACCGCTGGCTCTACCGCGTGCCGGGGGGCTTGGTGATCTCCAACCTCGGTGCCTGCGCGCTGTTCGCGGCGCTGACCGGCTCCTCGCCGGCGACCTGTGCCGCCATCGGCAAGATGGGCATCCCGGAGATGCGCCGACGCGGCTACCCGGACGAGATCGCCACCGGCTCCATCGCCGCCGGCGGCACGCTGGGCATCCTGATCCCGCCCAGCCTCACCTTTATCCTCTACGGCATCGCCACCGAGACCTCGATCGGCCGGTTGTTCCTGGCCGGCGTAGTGCCGGGGATCATGC
>Ga0196970_1000460_pt1 | contig 47094 bp, 77 predicted proteins | sample S1v_513CmetaG_FD_148672 | JGI IMG/M metagenome (GOLD analysis project Ga0196970, IMG submission 148672) | Soil microbial communities from Anza Borrego desert, Southern California, United States - S1+v_5-13C | ecosystem: Environmental > Terrestrial > Soil > Desert | place: USA: California... | reverse complement strand
GAATTTCCCCTAGCATTCCCTCAAATGTCTTTTTACATTCATTACATGTTACTTCATCTGCATTATCCGTTACTGTTACTCTAATATCATTAAGACCACACCACGTAAATGCATCACGTGCAGTATTTGATGTACCGTGAATAATTCCGGCCGAATTTTGCTTCGGCTCTTCCATTTTAGTTCTAATTTCATCTCTAAGCAAAGCTGCTTCCCTCCTTTTAAGGAAAGCGATATCACTCATAGCTGTAACATCCAAAGCAAAGAGCAGCTTACCTAGCTCTTCCGCATTTAAATGTAGAATACTCTCATTACTATCAGAATCGAAATCAATTTGCATGATTAATCCTTTAGAGGAGTGCCGTCTTCGAACATGTCATTTTGATTGCCCTTGACATCACACGGACATTCCAAACCATACGACATTTGATGAAAACACTTCTGCCTACTGTGTTCTCGCTTTGAATGACCACAGGATTTACAGACCTTTTCTTTCATTTCTTTACTCCTTCAACATTCCGTTATTACGCAAATCATTGACGAAATCAGCGAACAGACCAGTGAACGTAAAATCCCCGGCCGTCCGATTCTCGTAAATGTTACGTGCGTCTAGAGCATGCTTAGCAATAAGCATATCAATAAACGGTCTCTCAGACTCCTGCTGCATTTCTTTAGCCATTTCCTTGCTCCTTTCTAATTGATAATTGCAAAGGAGCTACAATTCCGGTCGAATTGTAGCTCCGAGAAACCATCAATCAGATAACGCCATCGTTAATCTTTTCGAGCAATAGCTTATGCCATTCAACTTGCTGAGCTGTATTCGCTTCAAGTATTGTCAGAATGTCGTATTCCGGATTACTGTCATCCATAGCCACAAGCTTAAGCTTAATGGCCGAAAGCTCAGTATCCAAAAGCATAATCAGCTCGTTCAAGATATCCATTGTTACCTCTCTAAGTACCAAGACACGAATCCCATAGCGGCTGCTACGAGACAAATCAATACGCCTGCAATTGCTAATGCCTTGCTCATCATTACATTATTCCCTAATGGTAACCGCCATTTCATTGCTCCCTTTTCTAATTGATAACTTCATAGGGATTTTCTTAATTTAGTACAATCACAATGTGCACACTGTTCAGTAGTTTGCCACCAATGCGCCCAATACACATGACCACATACACATGTAATGAAAGGCCAAGGCCAAGGCCAAGTCATTTTATTCTCCTTTTCTAATTGATAAACTCGCCACAGGTGCAAGCCTTTCGGATTACACCCATGAGGTATCATCAATTACCAAGGCAAAACCTGCACCCAGCTGGAACTTAATTCAGGATTCTTACGAATCTCCTCCTTTGCAAGATTCCGATACTTAGTAACGTGCTCTTCTTCGACAATTGCAAATAGCTTGAATGTGTAGCCTCTGTCAATGGTCACAATACGCACAGCGTGTTTCATGTCTTATCCTTTCTAATTGATAATTCCAGTGAGGACACATCGCCACAGGGTGCAAATTAGGGGATATGCCCTCAAGCAATCATCAATTAAAATGCCTCAACGTGACGAACACGCATAATCTGAGAAAGAGTAATCATGATCCAAGCTCCCGGAAAAGGTGAAACAGACCAAGAGTCATACCTTCCTTCTTTAGTAATAATGTTATTGCGATTTGCCCAACGGCAACGACCCGTCTCAATTCTGCCGTTTTCAACCCATGTGATAATAGCTACCGTAGGATCGGCCATCGGGTGAGCACTATCTTTAATACCTTTAATTTCACCGTTCTGAATCCTCTCAAGAATTTCCAATTCAAAATTGTCAAGCTCCTGCTTAATCTGGATTTCCATAGTAATGCCCCCATCTAATTGATAATCTCATAGACTGTACAATTCCGGTCAGAAATCATACAGTCGAGTAATCATCAATTAATAAACGCGCCTCCGAGCAATCCGCTTAGGAAACGGAGGATTGATGCGATTAGTATAGACGTACTCATCAACAGCCGAATAAGTGGCCTTAATCATGTGGTTTTCGTAGGTCACGAGTGTTTTCTCTGCCCCGTGTGGCCCTTTAAAGCCTCTACGTAGGACATGACTGTTAGTACGTGTCTTACAGGGGGTGAAAGGCACATTGTCCGGAAAGGAAACATCTTTCATTCAGATCATCCCTAACATAGTGCAAAAGAGCACGAGTGAGAAAAGATAAGTAGGTCCGAAATACCTGAGACTGATATCAAATACAGCATAGAACATGTATACATAGCCTCCAATTAATGATTAGACGTGAATGACGGTGTTAAACTCCGGGAAATCGTTCGCGTTAAAGAACTTCTCCGCTTCGACCTTAGTAAAGAAGTGATAACACATGACTGTGATCAAACCATTGTCAGTAGTGGCGAGGTAAGTAGTGGAAGGCCAAAAAGCAGGCTCTCCCTTAGCCTCCATAACTTCCCAAACAAAGAAGCCGTTGTGTCCGCCATTGGAGAGGGAACGCCATACGCGAGACTGAGTGAACATAGTAATCATCCCTTTCTAATTGATAACTTCACTGAAAGTGCAATTCCAGCCGAATTGCACTCTCAAGTAATCATCAATTAGCGACTATTCGTGTTGACCAATTACTTTGGAGATGCAAATCCACGAATAGCCATCCCACTCAAGAAACCTATTGCAAGTAGGACACTTCGGAATTTCGGTTTCCATTAGAAAGCACCAACCATCTCATCAATCGGGTCAATAGCGTCCGGAACATCGATGAAAGAAACCGGAGTGTGCTCCTCCTTCTCGAATTGGAAATCAAAGACCTTGACAAACTTAATCTGACGAGTGAAACGGTGCTGAAGAATCATGTCGTAGTTGTCCTCGGTCGCCTCAACAAGGAAGTCCTCACGGTAATTGAGGTTGGCGTTGTGAATCTCGAAAGAAATGGCTTCGATCTGCATCTCAATTCTCCTTTTAGAGTTTTATGGGTGAGTGAATAAACTAATTGATGGACAGATATGTGTCGCGCTCATCATCTGTCATAGAATCGAGAACATCTGAAAACAAATTCTCAAGAACAGGGACAAACTTATCGCAATAGCGGCAAAAGAAAGCGTCGAGCAGCATTTGAATCACTCCAATTCTAATTGATGATCTCAGAGTGAGTACAAGTCTTGCGAATTGCACTCACGAGTGACCCTCAATTAGTTGTCTGTAGCGTTGTAAAAACGTGCGCTGTAGTCGTCTCCCGGATCTACTTCACACAGCAGTCTGTGAAGTGCTTCGGAATCTCTCATCTCTGAAGATTTGTACATAAAGGTAAATTGTTGGTTGTTGATGATGATCTCAACAATACGAACCATTTGAATCTCCCTCAACTTCGGTGTTTTTCTCTGTCAAGCATAAGTGTAGTCCCAAAACTAGCTAATTCAAAAGTTTTTTATTGCAGATGCTCCAGATGTATAAATTACCATATCCGACATGTCCGATTTCGGCCACCCGCTGGAATGTCCTTTTTGTACTAAATATCAAGTAACTTACTTAATGATAGTCCATCAGATGGGTTCTTATGGTTTGTACTTTTCATAGCCTTAACAGCTTTAACTCTTTCTTGTAGTGATTTCTCCTCTACTGCTAGGTCTGTTGTAATATCTGCTGCTTTTAGTGTTTCTGTTACTTTATTGCGATAGTTCTCATCTTCTTTCATAAGTCGTGCTGTTATCTCTGACATATCTCTAGTAATAAGGATAACTCTACTATTCTTTATTAATACCATTAAATCCGACATGTCCGAAATAATACGGTATTCCATATTATCCCTCTTTTTGATTCTCTTTAAGGATACTAATCGTATCTTCATCCAATACTTTATTCTTTCCTACTAATACTTCGTATGTATTATCTTCTAAAAACTTAGTGACGTACTCTACTCCATCTTTTAGTACAAATCCAACGTAATCCAGATTAAAGAACAAATCTCTGTACTCCTCAGGAATAACATCCTTTTGCTTCTTAAATAGGTTCTTAAGCTTAGTCCAATTATCAATAACATTAATAAGACGCGAATCCATATCAATTGTGGAATTGTTCTTATTCGCCACAGGGGGGCGATGGTTCTCTAATAAAGGCTTTATTGTTTGGATCTGGGTTACCATTTGTTCAAATGCGTTCTGGAGTAATTCCACTTGCTGATTAATGAGCAATGCCTGCGTCTCCAAGGCAGAACTAAGCAAAGCTAATCTATTTGATTCAATAGTGCTTTCAAACTCTTCTGTTACATTCTGTGGCAAATCCCATTTACGCCGTACTGTTTTCTTAAAGTAACTCTGCTTCTCTAGATATTTCTGTGTTGTACTAAGGGGAATCCCTGTAGCTTTAGCAATCTCATTTACTCCCGACTCACCATTCCTTGTAATGAAACTAAGAATGGGCTCATGGTACTTATCCATATCTCACCTTTCCTTAATTATGGTAGCACGGTTCTGCCCGGTGTGTCCGATTTTGTCCCCCTAGTCATGGGACTAATCGCTCATTCAGAGGTGAATGTGCATATGCATGGTGCACAGTAGCATATCCCGGTGAATACCACGAATGTGCAGGTCAGAGAGGGTATGATGTCTATGAATGGGGAGACTACGCTCGTAAATTGATTACATTGGGGCTACGCCCCGTTTATGTAATCATTTACTCACTTAGATAAAAAGGAATCGCGTAAATCATCATTCCCCAAAACACTTCGGCTGCGCCTCCGTGGGAATGCCTCATTCACGCTCATTCACACCCCATATACACCATTTTTGAGATAAATAATTGAAGATTATGATTTGACGCTATTAGTGACCTATTGTGTGTTTATCGTATTTGAGAGCCTATTGCCTCTTTTATACTCGTTTAATACTTGTTTAATACTTGTTTAATGCATTTGCAGTCTAATAGTATAACAAATAATAGTATGTCCAATTTAAGCGATAACTTCCATTCAAGCGCTTTAAGATCTACATATCTAATATAATACGTAGGAACATTAGTACATTCTAATGTATGTACAATGAGCAAGCGCTACATACTGATGTACATACAATACAACATACTAGCGCGCCAACAATAGAACATACCAATGTACATACATTACGCTCAGTTATTTGAAACCTAAAGTAACTGAGAGTTAAATCGGACATATCCGATTATTTGTAAATGTCGCATAACATGTTGTCCCTAAATTCCAGGCGAACTTGTGAGCGGTACCATAAATCACATTGAAGCAAATTAAACCAACCCGAATTAGGGTCCCATCTAAACCCCAAAGGAATCCTTTACTCCAAAAATTCAAGGAAGAAAAAGGAATCCTTTATTCCTTAAAACTTAAACAACCTTAATCCCCATTTATTTATTGAAAGCAGCCGTTCCTACACAACTGAATACAGGCATATCCCTAATATTAAATACAATGCAGCCGTTCCGCCTGCCTGTGGCTGATTTCCCTTTATTACAAATGTAAAGAATTAAGTGAAGACGGCAGCCTGAGAGCCTCTGTACGCCTCTAGAAGCCTTACCCAGACAGAGACACCTAGACAGCCTGTTAGAGCCTGTACGGAGCAAGGAAAGGGCTTACCTGGGCTGAGGATGATCCAGGGCTGAATGCTGATGACAGCAGTGTGACCTGCGTCACATTCCCTTGTATTTGCAAGGTCATTAAATTACTTTGAACGTGGAAGGTTAGGATTTCCTGGTCTCATATTTGAAGATTGGACCTTTTAATGGAAGCACATGAATTTGAGAAGGCTTCTAACTCACATCTATGTAAGTGTGGAGAAGATTATAGCCACGACATTCACGCTGTATCTGAACCTCTAACTGAGGAACAAAAAGAATTTAGAACTAAACTACAAGAAGTAGAAAACACTAGTGCTACTAAGCTCGAGCAAATCGAGCCACAGACTAAGGCTCGTTCTTTTGTATTTCAGTGGGCTCAAGAGAACGCTCTTGATTCTAATTTTAACTTCAGTAACGTTAAAGTGGTCTGGTTTAGTAAGACTCTTCAGAACTGGAAAGCTATTATTGCAATTATTGGAACTAAAGACCAGTTTCTTTTTGAAGTCACTTACAACGGTGACAAAGAAGAAACTTACCTGGATGCCTACACAAAGCTAGAGAACGTTAGGATTCCTGATTAATGGACAATAACAATAAAGGATGTTCTACTAAGGAATGTCACGGAACTTACGCACATTCTGGACCTTGCTGCACAAATCTGAACTGTTCAAATAGAGATAAGGACATCTGATGGAAGAATCGAAGACTACTCAAGCTATGGCAGCCAAAGGGGATCACAAACGACCTCCTCAGTTAACTCTTGAAGATATCCACAACCGTTTTACTTTTCATCCTGCTAATACCGATAACGTCAGAAATGCTCACGAAAAAGTTAGAACTGACTGCGTGACCTTAGCACTTAAGTTAAATAACCTTCTTCCTGAAGGTAGGGAAAAGGCTTTAGCAATGACTAAGTTAGAAGAAGTAATGTTCTGGGCTAATGCCGGAATTGCTCGGAGTAAGGATGGACATGCTTGAATGGAAAAGATCGAGTAAGTGCTCTACCGATAAATGCCTTGAGATTCTCGTCAGTGATAGAGAAGTTTTCATTCGGGATAGTAAAAATCCAGATCTGATATTACTAACAAATACTGAAGAACTTACTCAGTTTGCTAAAGATTACCTCGAAGGTAATTATGGTTAGCAGAGGACAATACCACGCTATTAAAGCTGCTTTAAGCAGCACTGAGAAAGAGATCATTAACTATTACGAGTTAGAATGGTTTCTGCGCCACAGGGTACCTACTTACGAGGATGTGGTAGAATACATCAACAGAAAATACGAAAAAGATGGTAAGCACCACAGGCTAAAACATTCAGCACTTAATTACTACTTTACACGTAAGAATTTCACGAAGGCACTTGACAACCGTGGAATTCCATGGCAACAGCACACTCAAGTTGAGTTAACGCCGACTCAGGTAGCTGCTGCTGTGACAATGATGAATTTTGCTGATACTAGAAGTAATGATGAGAAACTAGATCAGCTTGGTGTTACCTCTACACAATACTATGCATGGTTGAAAGATCCAACCTTTAAGAATGCAATTGATAACTTAGCAGATCAAAACTTAGCTCACATTCGACCAACTGCTATTGGTGAATTTACAAAGAAGATTAACCAGGGTGATTGGAACGCTATTAAGTACTGGTTGGAGACAACTGGTGAACTTACTAGTAATGATCAGCCACAGAGTGAACAGCTACTTAAGATGATCGTTGAGATCATTCAGAGGCACGTTAAAGATCCTGATACTATTGTTGCCATTGCTCAGGATATTAAATTGGCAGCTGCTAATAGGACCTTAGAAGTAGCCACAGAGAAGCCTGCAATTAATGGTTCGGTAATCGAACACGATCCTGAATTAGAAGCTGCTAAGAAGCAGATAGGCTTTGGCTAATGGAATTGTTCCTAACAGTGCTACTCTCTAGAGACGGTTCGTTCTTTGTCTCTGATAAGATAGACGTACCTCTGTGGCTGCATAATTCAGTTTACTATATGGATCACGATTCAGAGGGGAGGTGTTATTGTAAATGGCTGTCAACTTTACGACTTATGCAGGATTAGCAAAACCCACCGAAACTGAGCTAGCTTTAAACTGGGCTAGATCTCAGCAACTTGCAGATGATAACAATACAATTATTATGAACAAAGCTAATTTAGCTACAACTACCTACACTCCTACATTAGCTGCACAAACTACTGCTCCTAGTGCTGGGGCAGGTACGCGTATTGGACAGTACCAAGATATCCATGGTTTTATTATGGGTAACTTTAAGATTCAGTTCTTAGATCCTGGAGTATCTTCTGGAAACGGTTTCTACGCTATTAGCCTTCCAGCAGTAGCAGATGGAAGTTTCCATGTTGTAGGAACTGCATTTGATACTGGAACCGGTTCTCCAACTGTGATCGGTGAAGGTTACGTATTAGATATTAGTGCAGTAGCAACTTCGGGTACAGTAGCTTTAGATGTAGTTACAGTTGGTGGAGTTAGCTACTGTAGGTTGTTAACTGAAGCCTTTACGGCTCCTGCTAAGACTTCTCGGTTGTTTACGAATGGAATGCCTTTTACTCTGGCAACTGGCGATTACTTCGCTGGTTCCTTCTTCTATAAGAAAGCATAGGAGGTGAGAGATGGGAACAACAGTAACTACTCATTTAGGTCTGATTAAACCTGATGTAGAAGAATCTATTCGAGAAGATCTACCTGATTTTCCTGGTTGGGCGAGTCAAAATGCTACCAACATGGATAAGGTAGATGGTTTATTCAGAGCTGAGGGAATTACTTATGCTCCTGCATGGACTGGAGGAAGTGGTAATCCAGTACTTGGTGCAGGGGGATCGGTAAACGGTAATTACATTAGAATACATCCTCGGATGGTTTTTGGTTACTACAGAATTTTAACAGGTGGTGCAGGATTTGCCACAGGTGCGGGATTATACCAACTTTCACTCCCTGTGGCTCCTGATCCAGTTAGTTTAGGAACATTCCAAGATTCGGTACCTATCGGTAAGGCTTACCTCTTAGATACCGACACTGTGGCAAATGCTACTGTTTTGGTTGCTATGTATAGTCCTTCATTAGGAACTATGTTCTTTAGAAAGCACAACGGATCTGTTTGGTCATTTAACGATCCTTTCACTATCGCACAAAACGATCGAGTATCTGGCTACTTTAGTTACCCTACGGCGGTGGCCTAATGGTTCTTGATTTATCTTCGCCGGTAGGAGCAGACTTCTTAGAAGATTTCCCCAGTATGAATGCATTGAACTGTGATAGTATTGATGCAGCGGCTGGGCCATGTTTAACTTCTCATCCTCTACAGACTTATAATCCTGTTCTTAAAGCAGACACTACTGATCCTGTTCTTGGGACTAACGGATACATTAGAGGATTTTATTACTCGATCTGGGATCAGATTTATACTTGGGGTGAGTTTAGATTCGGTACTGCTGCAATTAATGTTGGTAACGGTCTATACTACGTAACGCTTCCCTTTCCAGTAAATAATCAGATTGGTTACACGAACACTCCTGGAAGTGCTCCAGTAGTTGGAAGTGCTTGTACCTATGATGATAGTTCAAACGCAGGTCGGTTGCCGTTAACTACACATATTAGAGCAGCAGATCAGTTGTTCTTTGGAATTAGGATGAACTCAGGTTTTGCTTTCCGAGAGCTTAGAGAAACAGGATATGTTTCCTGGGCCATCAATGACGGAGTAAGTTGGTTTGCACGTTATCAGAGAGCGCCATTATGACTAGTCCTGGTGTGAATCCTTCATCTACTGAGGTTAACAAGTTTCATCAGAATTCAGATGTTGATTCCTCCTCTGTGGCTCAACATCACACTTTAGGGATTCAACATGATCAGGCAAGTCCGGGAGATCATACTCATAATGGAAAGAATTCTAGGAGATTAGGTAAAGGGCTAGATGCTACTTTTCCTTCGACTGCCACTCCTGCCTATACTCAAGCACAGATGCAAGCTGTGATTGATGCACTCAGAGATTTAGGTTTTGGTTCCTGATGGAAGATTTTCTGGAACAACTAGCAAGCTCCTTGCAGTTTGCGGCTAAAAAGCCGAACGTACTTGCATATAAAGCTAACTCAGCCACACATGAGGAATTCCATAAATCTACCAAAGTAGGCAGGATTTTACGGGGGGGTAACCGCTCTGGAAAATCAGTTGCCGGAATGGTAGAAAGTGTCTGGAGATCTACAGGACGACATCCATATCAGAATACGCATGAAGTACCTACACGCGGACGTATTGTAACAGTTGACCGTGATGCAGGTATTGAACAGATTATTAAACCACTACTTCAGCAATGGATTCCAACAAGTGAAAGAGTAAATGGGTCCTGGGAGGATTCATATAGCAATGCAAGAAAGACATTTACATTTAGAAACGGATCTACAATTGAATTGAAGACGCATCAGCAAGAAGTAGAATCTTTTGCTGGTGTTCCGCTTCACTGGGTATGGTTTGATGAAGAATGTCCACAAGACATCTTCAATGAATGTCGCCTTCGACTTATTGACTACAATGGTTGTTGGTATATGACAATGACTCCTGTTGAAGGTCAAGACTGGATCTTCGATAGGTTCATTGTTTCAAAAGCAAAAAATGTGGATATGTTTGAAGTCAACATTGACGACAATCCTCATCTAAATAAACAAGCCTTGGCGCTACTCGATGATGACCTTGACGATGATGAGAAGAAAATCCGTCGTCAGGGTATTTTTGTACCTAAGGGCGGTTTAGTATTATCAGAGTTTGATCACGGTAGACATGTTATTGAAGGTGGTGGTCCGATACCTGCATCTTGGACTATCTACTGTTCAATCGACCATGGTTTTAATAACCCTACTGCGATTCTCTGGCATGCTGTATCTCCTGATGGTCGAGTAGTAACGTTCAGAGAACATTACATGCGTAAGTGGTTAATCAAGCAGCATGCAGCTAAGATCAAAGAAGTTAATCGCGAAATCGGTAGAACGCCACAGATTTACATGGGCGATCCTTCCATGAGTCAAAAAACTGCTGAAACGGGATCTTCTCCTTTGCAAATCTATAGGGATAATGGTATTCCTTTAATTCAGGCTAAGAAGGATGTTCCTGGCCGAATTAATAAGATGAATGAGTACTTGAAGTACGATCGTTGGCACATTACAGATGCTTGTCCAAACACTATTAAAGAAGCTAGAGGTTATGCATTTAAGATCTTTAACTCAGCTAAGATTGCTGATCGTAATAACAGACGAGAAGAGCCTAATAAGAAGAATGACCATGCTATGGATTCCTGCGGTTACTTCTTTGGGTTTATGCCCTATCTAGCTCCTGAACAGAAAAGTTTCCGACAGAGTAAAAGCTTGACGGAAACTAACAGGCAAGACTTTCCCTGGGAAGTTGATTCAGGATTCTACTTCGATAGTAGCGGTCCTGCTGAGTACTCTTTTGGAGAGATCTAATGTCTGATCTGGTAGATCGATTCATACAAAGATATGGAAGGCTACCAACGGAACGTGATCCTGATTATTTGGAGATGTTGCGCATGACTAAATACCGCTTTCTAGATGTACCACAAATGAAACCGGGTAAGTGTTCTAACTGTGGGTCTTCCAAGGTTGATGGTAGGAAATACCTTGACTTTGGTTTGGAAGTTGATTGGTACGGCATTGTTTATATTTGTAGTTTATGTCTCTTAGATATTACCCATAATATTGGTTTGTTTGTCCCTTATAACGAAGAAATTAAAAAGCTTCAGCGTGAGGTAGTTGCACTTCGTGCATTGAATGATAGAGGACAGGAATTACAGAATGTGGTATTACATACTTTCGAGGAGGTGAAGAATCATTTTGTTGACGTACAGTCTCCTAGTAATCATACTGATGCTGATATTAATCCTAGTATGGAGCCTGACAAGGCAGCCACCAATAGTAGCGGAACTTCTAAAACAGAATCAGGAGTTACTAAATCGACTCCAAGCCCCAGACGTTCGGACGTTCCTAGCCTTGCAAAACTCCTCGAAGCTGGAGACTGAAACTACATATGTGCCACAGGATGATGAATCCGAGGCACAGAGACTTGCACAAATGCAGGGTCTAGGTGAGTCTAATTATATGACTACCGAAGATATTAAGCACTACGCTATTCAAGACTTTGGGTTCACAGGTGGTAATCCTTTTGAGGATGTGAACCATGACATATCCAGATAATCCTACGGGGCTTACGAGTGTTGGTTTCTTTACACAAGAAGGTAGAGATGCTGACGCTCGAAGGGCTCGATTAGCCGCTATTGCAATGCAGTGGTTTAATAAATGTCAGAATGAGCGAAGTCGCCACGAACGACAGTGGTATCTCAATTACGCTTTCTTTGCCGGTAATCAGCATGTTCAATTTAGAAACGTTCCGGGCTCTGGAGCGTTTGACTTATACACTCCGAAGGCTCCCTATTATCGAGTACGTATTGTAATCAATCAGATTCGTAGAACTGTTCGCAAGGAGATTTCCAGACTTACTGCTCAAAAGCCCAATGCATTTGTTGTTCCTTCTTCTACAGAAGATGCAGATGTATTTGCGGCACAGGCGGGTGAGCAGATCTGGGACTCCCTGTGGCGGAGACTTAAGTTTAATAAGACTCTTCGGGAAGCTATTTTTTGGCAAGCTGTTACTGGTAATGGATTCCTTAAAAGTTACTGGGACCCAACTGCTATGGATACTGATAATGAACAAGCAGGTGATATTGCAATTCAGAATGTAAATCCATTTCACATTTTTGTACCTGATTTAATGGCTACAGATATTGAAGATCAGCCTTATGTTATTCAGGCTCAGGTAAAGAATAATTCTTGGATTAGGCAGAACTACGGTGTTGAAGCTGTAAGTAACAAACTTGAATCCGTAGATGCTACTTTGCAAAGTGTTATGGGTGTTGATAGAAATGAAACTGGGAAAGATCAGTCAATTATTCTTGAAGTATGGGTAAAGCCCGGTTATTTACCTGAACTACCTAACGGTGGCATGTTTACTATTGCTGCTGAACAACTAGTGCAGGGTTTTGATTATTGGCCTTACGAGCATGGACAGTATCCTTTTACGAAGCTTGACGGTATTCTCACAGGTAAATTTTACACCGCTTCTGTTATTGAGGATTTGATTCCTTTACAGCAGGAGCTTAACCGTACGCGTGCGCAGTTAATTGAAGCTAAGAATAGAATGGCTAAGCCACAGTTAGTGGCTGAAAAGGGTACTGTCGACCCTCGTAAGATTACTACCGAACCTGGACAGGTTATTGAATATGCTGTAGGATTTAATCCTCCACAGCCTTTACCGTTACAGAATATTCCTACTTATGTTACAGAAGAAGTTAATCGTCTCTACACTGATATTGCAGATTTATCTGGACAGCACGAGGTTAGTAATGGCAGTACGCCGCCTGGGGTTACCGCCGCTACTGCAATTAGTTTCTTGCAGGAGCAAGACGAAAGTCTAATTAGTACCCATTACACCTCGATTGAAGAAGGCATCGAAAAGGTAGCAAGTCAGTGCCTTACTTATGTAAAGATGTTCTGGGATGAAGAGCGAACTGTTAAGCTCGTAGGTATTGAGGGTACTTTTGATGTACAAACTTTCAAAGGTGCTGATCTTCGAGGTAATAGTGATATTCGAGTAGAATCAGGTTCTGCACTTCCCACTTCTCGTGCTGCTAAGCAAGCCTTTATTATGGACCTTATGAAGATGGGATTCATCCCGCCGGATAAGGGTCTGGAACTTATGGAGGTTGGCGGACTTAATCGACTCTATGAAGAAATTCAAATTGATAAACGTCAAGCTCAGCGTGAAAATCTTAAGATGCGTGTTGTGACTGATGAAGATGTCCAGGCACATATGCAGGAATTTATGGCGAATAATCCGGAAGCTGCTAAAGATATTGATTCTGGTTTGCAGCTAGAACCTCCGCTGATTGTTCCCATTCATACCTATGATAATCACGCATTGCACATTGAGATTCATAACAACTATCGTAAGAGTCAAAACTTCGAAAGTGCGTCTCCAGTTACAAAGCGACTTTTTGAAGAGCATGTTAGACAGCATATGGAAGCTTTAGCAGGACAGGCAGTACATCCGTTAACGGGTATGGACCCAAGTAATCCTAATGCTCCTGATCCAGAAGAAGAGGAAATGGCTATGGAGCAAATGGAACAAGAAGGTGAAGGGGAAACTACGGGTCCTGAACCGATGCCAGAATTAGAAGGAGAATCTTCAGGAGGGATGATGTAATGACTCACCAACTTGGTGATCAGTTAGTTGGGTATGTAGATAAGCGTCGTACTTATAAAGATGATTTTGAATCTCGTGTAGTTGGTGGACCTGTAGTTTTTACTGCAAACGCCACAGGTACGACAACTACTATTGTTGGTGCTAACGCTGCACCAGCTACTAACACTAATGTTGTGCGTATCGGTGACGAGTTCAAGTTATTTACATCTACAGGTGTTTTAAAGGAAGAGAAGGTCTTCCGAATTACAGCTATTGCTGTTGCTGCTAGTACTACAGTTACATTTACACCCGCTGCGGCTACTGCTCCTGTTTCTGGAGATACTATAAAGGAGGTTGGTCTTGGATATAGTACTGGTGAAAAAGATCGAAGGCTTGCTGATTTGGGGTTTACAGCAGCTCGTATCGCTACTTTGACAGAAAATGATAAAGATTACCAGTTGCGTATTTCTGATGATTCTGGATCTATTTAATGGCTAAGAATCGCGCTACAGGTTATTCTGATTATTATAAGAAAACTAGTGCAACTCCTGAGTCTCGTGCTGATGCTGCTTATGGTGATGATGACGAAGAAGCAGGTCGTCGTGAAAAGAAGCCTTTTGTAATGCCTAAGTCATTAAAAAAGATTAAGTCTACTTCTGATCCTAATGCAGATAAAGTAGCTGCTGCACGTCAGGCTGCTTTAAAGAATAGGCTTTTACGGAAGAGAGCAGGAAAGTAAATGGGTCAGCCCACTCCTCCAGGAGATAATGTCCCTCTGTATGATGGACTTGATGCTTCCTGGAACGATATTGTAGGAGCATTTCCGGAAGATAAGCGAGCTGAGTTAGCTCCGCTTCTTAAGTCGCGTATTGATGCGTATGAGCCACTTAAGGCTTATGAAGACTTTCACAAGTCCGGTGTAGACCCGGAGACTATTGGTACTGCTCTTAGCATTTACTCTGTTATTGAAAATAATCCTAAGCAAGTTTACGATAGTCTTGGACAGCACTTAGGTCTTACGCCTAAGGAAGTTAAAGAAGCTGTCGAAACTATGGAAGAAAATATCGATGAAGATGATCCTCGAATCTCTACACTACAGAAGCAGGTTGAAACTCTTACTCAGATTGCTTTAGCTCAGCGAGAGCAGACTTCTGCTCAGAAATTACAGCAGGAGCAAGAGGCAGCTCTTGAAAAAGAGTTCAATAGTCTTAAGCAGAAGTACGGTGATGATTTTGATGAAGAAGAAATCGTCATGCGTATGATTCACAAGAATTTAACTGCTGAGCAGGCTTATCAGGAATATGCGGGTAAGGTTTCTGAACTTAGGAAGCGACGTCCTGCTCCTATGTTGATGGGTAATACTGGAGCGATTCCTGCCAAGGCGATCGATCCGACGAAATTGGATACAAAGGATACGAAGAGCTTAGTTGCTCAGATGATCCAGCACGCAAACCAGCAACGCTAGCAGTACTTGTTTTACTGAGATTTAAAAATCTCAACGTAGTTGTAGCTTAAACTCCTATAGAACCTTTTTGTTAACAGCCTAATTGGAGGGCAGTAGCTATTACTACTACAATGACGACCGCTACTCAGATTCTAAAAGAGGTTTACGAGCCTCGCGTTCGGGATCAGTTGCAGTCTGAAGTTATTACTATCTCTCGTATTGAAAAGACTAACGAGGGTGTCGAAACCGATGGTATCGGTGGTAAGTACGTTCGATTCGCTGTGCGAGTTAAGCGTAACCACGGTATCGGTGCTCGTAATGAAATGGAAGCTCTGCCGAACCCGAAGACTCAGGATTATCGTTCGGCTCAGCTCAATCTTTCTTACAACTACGGTGCTATCCAGCTTTCTGGTCAGACTTTTGAGTTAGCTGATAGCAATGCTCAGGCTTTTGCGTCTGTTTTAGACCAGGAAGTTAACGGAATGCGGGAAGGTCTTAAGAAAGAGACCAACCGGCAGGTTTATGGTACGAGTACTGGAATTCTCGCAGTTGCGTCTTCCGGTTCTACGACTACTTTTGTTACTAGCAATGCGCAGTACCTTGAAGTTGGTATGTTTGTGGATCTTTACGATGCCACAGACACCAACTCTGTTCCTGTTCTGAATAATGCTAACATTGAAATTACTGATATTACTGAAGCCGCTGGTGTCTTCACTGTAACTCTTGGTTCTACGGTTACTGCTGTTGCTGTTGGTGACTTTATGACTCGTACGGGTTCTCGTAGTAAGGAGCCTGTTGGTTTCGAGCAGATTGTTGCTGGTTTAACTGCTACGAATGCTCTTGGTACCGGTACTGGTGCTCTTTATGGTATTACGCACTCTACGTGGACCGGTAATATGGACTCTACTGCTGGCGCTATTTCTGAAGGCCGTATGTTAAATATGGTTGATAAGATGCGTACTCGCGGTGGTGCCCCCACTGTGGCATTTACTTCTCTTGGTGTTCGTCGCGCTTATGCTAATCTTCTGGAGCAGCAGCGGCGTTATGTTAACACTACTAAGTTCACTGGTGGATTTAGCGGTATTGCGTTTACGACTGATAATGGCGAGATTCCGATTGTTGCGGATTTCGATTGCCAGCCTGGACGTATGTACTGGATGAATGAGAAGGAAATTAAGATTTACCAGAACGGTGACTGGTCTTGGATGAACCGTGATGGTAATATGTGGCAGCGCTTAATTGACTCTTCTGGTGAGTATGATGCTTATCGTGCTCGTATGTTCAAGTACTGGCAGCTTGGTACTCACCGTCGTAACTCGCACGGTATGATCACAGGTATTATCGAGGCCTAAGATGGCTGTTGAAGAACTAACTAAATATGCCTCAGGTTCCGCTGGGAATAGTGTAGCTGCTAACACCGTCGTTGCATCTATTGCTACTCCTGGTAAAGGTAGATGGAAAGTCTGGGGAACAGTTCGTCATACTTTAATCGATGGTTGTAAGTTATTAGTTGGTTCAACAACTGTTCTTACTGTTACTAATGCTGCTTCAGGATCTGAATCTTTTGGTCCTGTTATTGTAGATATTTTAAATAGTACAGATAGTATTTCCATCCAGTTAGCTACCGCCACAGGTGCTTCCGATACTGCTTCCGCTAATCTATATGCCCAACGAGCCTACACCCTTTAATGGTGTTATGCATATGAGAGAGAAGTCTCATGTGCTAGTTGGTTTTGCGAATCCTTTTCTTGTTTGTACTACATGTAAAGAATTAGTTAGATACTGGCACGATCCTACACGATGTAAATGTGGGAAAGAAGCATATAATCATCCCTGCAAGCATAGTTTTTCTATCATGTCAATTTGTCCAACTTGGAGTCCGGTATATGGCTGTGATTGTATGGATAAGGAAAAGCACGACAAGATGGATTAAGTTAAAGAGTGGCCGTAGTAATCTGCGGCCACTCTTACCTGCTGAAAGGAAAGGTAATGACTCCTGCTAAGAAGGCTAGTCCTCCGATTAAGTCTTTAGCTGAGATGATGCAGTCCGATAATGACAACGACAGCACTGTTACGGAAGACAAGGAGCCGAATCCTGTTGTCAACAATGATGATGACAGCAAGGATGACACTAACAAGGATTCTGACAATAACGATTCGAACGATGAAGAGTTCGATCGAGATGACGAGAACGAGGATGACGAGAACGAGGAAACTGCTCCTGGTGGGGGAGTAGTTCGTATTCCTGAAAAGGGTACTGACAACCAGGCTGGTTCTGAAGGTTCTAACGATAACGACCCGTTCGGAAATACTAACGGTGTAACTATTCCGCAGGCTAACGTTATTAATAAGACTCCTGCGGACATGTCTGCTGAAACTCCTAAGGAGACTCAGCAGCGGTACGGTATTAGCGATGAAGTTCCGAAGGAGGTTGACGAAAACCCCAATGTTATGGCGCATGCCGCTATGGGAAATTATCAGATTCCTTCTGGTACCCATCTTCACCCGGATATTGCACGTGATAACTACAATCGTGCAGTTGGTACGGGTACAGAGCGTGGAGAAGTCCAGGTTGCTCGTACTCAGATGGTTTTTGCAACTGAGAATGAGAACGACGACAAGGGTATTAAGCAGCCTGTTCCTGAGAACCTGGCAGATTAATTTAAATGTCACTAGCTGACGTTTGGGTCTCCGCTGAGTTTCAACGCTTGGCGGAGATCGTAAATGATTACGACCCTTACTTATTTTTAGAAGCTGTACCTCCATCAGAGATCCACAAATTAAATGATAAAACTAAGGTTTTTCGTATTGTAGACGATCGTAATAAAAAGATTGTCATGTATGCAGATTCCTTAGCGAATCCTCAGGAGATTCTTACTCGTCTTTGGAGTATGGATCTCAAGCATGGTGATGTAGTTGGACGCTTAGATGCAGCTAACAGAGCTGTTGAAGTATTACGGCTTAAAGAACACTTAGAGCGTAGAGAAGCTATGATGGATTTTTCAGCATTTATTATTAAGAACACTAAGAGTCGCTGGACCCATAATGGTAAAATCTATGATGATGAATTTAGAGATCTCGGTCCTAAAAAGCAGCATATTGATATTACGCCACAGAGGCGAGTACGCAAATGAACGTACAGGATATCGTAACTCGTATTCGGCGAACATTTGGTGATGAAGCAGCAGTACAAGTTACCAATGATGACATCATTCGATGGATTAATGACGCTCAAGTAGAAATTGTCAAACACAACGATGGTGCACTACAGAAGTCAGATCTAATTGATCTTGTAGCAACTCAGTCTACATATGTAATGCCAGCTGATTTACTCCTTATTCGATCTTTACGTTATAAGTTTAGTGACATGCTCAGCTTCCGTGCCCTTAAATACAAGAATATGCAAGAGTTTGATGACTCCATTGATGGCTGGGATGGTAGCGCCTACAATAATGGCAACCCTCAGTTTTTCACTATGTACGAGGGTAAGGTTATCCTTTTTCCTACACCTGAGTACTCTGTGGCGGATGGTTTAAAGGTACTATATAATCAGAAACCTACTGATGTTGTAACTGTTGCCGATAACTTAGCTCTTCCTCTTATCTATCACAATACAGTAGTCAAGTACTGCCTGTGGCAAGCTAGTCAATTAGATGAAGATCATGAGCCTGCTCAGATGTACAGAGCAGATTTTCAGGGTGATATGAATTTACTTAAAACTCGAGAAACTACGGAAGCTACTGCAACATATCCAACAATCACCGTACTCGCGGATGACCTATAGGAGGTAATATGCCTACTGAGATTCTCAGATTAGGTCCCTTCTCAGGTGGTCTAAATATCAGCTCCGATCCTGTTCTTGTTAAAGATGATGAACTTATCGATCTCTTAAATTTTGAACTAGACATTGATGGCTCTTTAGTTAGTAGACCAGCTATTCAGGTGACAGTGCAGGGGGCAAATAATGAACGTTTACTTATTTTTGGCTCTGTCGTATTTAGCGGTGTTCTTTATCTTTTTGCTACTAGGGCTGGCGGTACATATGTTAGCTCTAATGCGGGAACTACGTGGACGCAATTAGCTCCTGGTGGTTTATCGCGTGAATGCAAGACTATGGAAGTTTATAATAATACTGTATGGTTACCTGCTACTCCTGGTAGTGCTAATGGTGGTATGTCATGGACTGTTGGTGGTGGAGCTGTAGCAGTTGCAGCAATGCCTAGAGCTGAAAAATGCACAGTTCACAAGAATAGACTTTATTGTGTTCCAGGAGAATCAGCAACTACTAATGCTTCTAGACTTACGTTCTCACAATCTGCTGATTTTACTACATGGCCAGGTACTAGCTTTATTGATGTACAGCCTGGAGATGGTGATACGCTTAACAATGTTATTGTTTATCAGGATAATCTACTTCTCTTCAAAGGTGAAAGTACGCACGTTCTTGCCTATGACTTAGATCCCGTAGATGCTATCTTGCGTGAAATTAATCCTGTAGTTGGATCTACCGGAAGTTTAGGAGTAGTACAGTATGAAAATACTGTTTACGCAATGCACCGAAACAAAGTTTACGAAATTACGAACTATAACTTTTCTCTTCTTAACCTTAAGGTTCCCCTTGTATTTGATAATGCGTTACCATCTGGGACGACTGCTCGGTATGAAAATCAGAGCTTAAGTACGCTAGGAGAACGTTTAATTGTTAGATACTACAATCGTACCTATTCGTTCCAACTAAGAACGAGGACTTGGAGTGAGTGGTCTAAAACGGATTCCACTTCTATTATTGAGTGGCATATTTTCGGTCCTCTTATTCGGGCTAGAGACTTATCTGGTTCTGGTCTTGATAGCTACTATACTGGCTACTCTTTCGACGTATCTGCTAACGGATACAAGGTAATTAAAATTGTAGATGGTAGAACAGGTGGTGCTGCTGAAGGTACAGGACTACACAGTTTCTACTGCATTGCAACTACTAAAGATTATGACATGGCAGATCCAGTACGCTATAAGAAATTGTTCTGGTGGGGTGCCGATGTTCGTACAGGTGATGATGTACTAGGTTCTATTACTCCTATTACTCTTATTAATTCTGTAACCTGGGATATGCTAACAACTGAGACATGGGCAGATCTGGGTACTTGGTCTAGTCCTACTACAGAAGCAACTGTTTATTCAGAACTTGTACCTGGTGATGACATTGAGAATACCAATAAGATGATTAAGTTTGGCAAGACTATGAGATTTAGAAAAGCTAACTTTTCTGTTCGTTTAATCACGGATGGAACACCTACAAGACCTGCTAAGATTTTCCAGTATGTAGCTGTTGTAGGTGTTAAGCAGCTAGTTAGCGCTAAGGTTACGTAAGGAGGGAAATGTTATATCAAGGTAAGCAATTTCTGCCTTACGCTGCTGGAGATAAGATTTACGGCGGTGGAAGAGATGCTCCTAATATTGGTCCAGTAGATCCTACAGGCCACAGGGAAAGAGATCTTAAATATCAGGCTCGACGTACTGCTCTTTTACGTCGTTTAAAGGCTGTAGGACAGCAGAATTACGCTAGCCCTGATGTTGGTCGCATTATTTAAGAAAGGGTAAAACAGTGGCTTTTGGAAGTATTGGAAGCGGTATCGGAAGTGTTGGCAACTCTATCGGTAGAGTTGTTGGAAGTACTGTCAAGAAGGCAACTAGCGGTAGTTCTGTAGGACGTTCTGTTTCTAGGGCTGCAAAGACTACTCGTAAGGCTAGTTCGTCTTCACGGCGTAGTTCTTCTTCTGGAAGAAGTTCTTCGAGTAGGAGTTCGTCTTCTCGTAGTTCTTCAAATAGGGGATCATCGGGTGGTGGAGGCGGAGGTCGCGCTAGTACTCCGAAAGCTCCTAAAGCTCCTAGTGTTCCCAGCTTAAATGCTTATTTAGGTACTGATGCTGCTTATCAGAATGTTGTTCGTGGTGGGCAGCGTAGTCTTGCTGATTTTATTAGTGAGCTAGGGCGTCGTCGGGGTGAAGCTGGAACACAGTTTACCATGACTAAATCAAGTATGGAACGCGATCGTACGCAGCAACTTGAAGATTTACGCAATGAATTTGCTTCTCGTGGACTTATTCAGTCAGGTCTTTATGGTGAAGAGCAAGGACGTTTTCAGAAGCAGTTCCAGGAGCAGCAGACTGCATTAGAACAGCAGCAGGCCGCACTTTTAGCTGATTTACTTGGTCAAGAGAAGAATTACCGTCGTGAGAATGACTTAGCTTTAGAGGCTGCCAAGCAGGAAGCACTTCAGAGGCGGGCAGCTAAGTACAAGATTGGGGCCTAATATGGCTAGTATTTTCGATCCTGGGATTGCTGATAGATTAGCTAGGTTAACTCGTAGTCCCCGGGTACAGCAGGGAGTACGAGCAGCTAGTAAAATTTCCCCTGTAATCTCAGGACCGCTTGCTGCTTTTAATTTATTAACTCAGAATCGTACAGGTGCCCGTCCTACAACTCCTCAGTTTAGAGACCAGGGCAATCTCTTCGGAAGTGGTATTGGTAGTATTATTTCTCAGTTAGGAGGTCAACAGCAGCAACAAGATCCTATGGCTAGTTTGTATGAGCAGCTTGTAAGTCAGCTACAGTCTCCTGTTAATATGCCTACGGGTATTGATACTGAAGATTTAATGAATCAAGTTCGTAGAGCTATTGATCCTATTTACGATGAACGCGCACAGCGAGCCCAAAGTCAAGGTGAGCGTGCAACTAAAGATGTTCAAGAAATGTATCGTGCATTAGCTAATGATTATGAACGCTTAGCTCCAGAACAAGTTGCACAAGCTAAAGCTGCTCAGGAAGAAATTGAAGGACTTTACGGGCAGCTTAGAAGTAATATTGAAGGTAGTTATTCTAGAGTCTCTAAGGAACAAGGAGATCTGTTTAAGCAGCTAGGTATTGAAGCTGCACTTCCTGAAGTAATGGAAGAACAACAGGCTCCAGTACAGGAAGCTTTAACTGCTGCATCGCAGAATCAAGCACAGCAAGAACAACGATACATGGATATCGGTCAAATGGATGCCACCTATTATCGGCAGGGTAGCCCTGTGGCAACTATGGCTGGTAATGAAATTTCTACAGATATGCTTACTCAGTTACAGGATTACTTACGTCAGGTTGAAGCTGAGAGAAGTTCTGGTATTCAGTCTGCTTATATGGATCAGCTGGGACAGGCTCAAGGATTGTTAGCACAACAGCAACAGGCCGCTCAAAGTGAAGCCGGACGTAGGCAAGAAATGCTTTGGCAGATGTTGCAAGGACAAATGCAGGCAGGTTCTAAGCAACAGCCCTTAACTCCTGATACTTATTTAAGTCAGTTACCGCCTGAAGCTCAGCAATCTGTGGCTGGTGCGTTTACTAGATTACAACGTTCTCCAGAAGCAGTTTATGGTAAAGTTGAAGATAAGCGTAATCCTGTTCCTGGTAGTTTTGTTGAAACTACTCCTGAATGGTATATGGCACAGGCTGATGAAATGCTGCGTAGGCAGGAGATCGATCCTGTTACACATCAGGCACTCTTAATGTATATGCAGCTGTACTTTGGCTCAGGTAAATAGTGGTAGACCAGAAACTGACAGATATCCTAGCACAGTTAGTTAGGAATAATGCCAGTTCTTCTCTGCCGACCATGCCTCAAGTTACAGGAGTATCAAATGCTATTCTTTCTGGAGTAGGACTTCAAAACCCTTATAAGTCTACAGAAGCAACTCAAAAAGATCCTCGTGGTCCAAGTTTTGTAAACCGTGTTTTAGATGTAATGTCTCGTCCTCTCTATGGCGTATTGAACCCTGCTAAAGAAGAACTTGAAGAGAATATTGCGAAAGCGCGACAAGGAGATCTTGCAGGAGCTATTACAGGTTCTGCTAATCTTCTTAGTCCAATTACTCAATTAGATGATATCTGGGCTGGTGTTTCTGGTAAGGGAAAGACAACAGGTAGAGATCTTCTTAAGGCTTCTACTCTAGACCAGGAAATTCCTAAGCCTTTACAAGCTGTTGCAGGTTTTGGTATTGATGTTTTAGCAGATCCCTTAACTTATGTTGGAGGTATTGGTCTTGCTTCCAAAGTAGGTAAGGGAGCAAAAGCCAGTACAGAAGCGTTAAGAACTGTTGAAGAGGGTACTGCTAAATCTGCACAAAGTATTGCTGAACAGATTTCTCGTAGAGCAGCAGAGCAGGCTAACGATCTAAATGTTGTAGTTCCTAAAGCGGGTATGCCTGCTCCTAAACTTACAGATCCTCCTAGAACATTTGTTGCCGGTCCTGGACCCGAGGGTGGACTTAAAACTCCAAAGTCTCCTGTAATGAATTTGGGTAACGATCTGGATGAGCCTACGCTTGCTTTAGATCTACGTCAGAGTGTTCCTATGAGGGAGTTGCCTGCTCCTCCGAAGAATCCTATTGATGATATTAAGAAGCTCAATCAACAAATCGCAGCAGTTAAGAGCCCTGTGGCTAAGAACATCCTTCGAAAAGAAATTGATAAATTACAGGCAGGTGTTAAGCCTGCTGATGTTCTTAGTGAAGTCAGAACTGCTCCACCGCCGTTCCCTGAATTATCTATTAATGCACGATGGATTGATACTGCGCGATCAGCTGCACAAGATTTCCTAAAGAATAACAGACTATCAAATATTAACCATGTGGGACAGACTAATCTCTATAATAAGATTCTCCATTCGGCTAGTAAGGTTAGGAAAGATCGTAGAGCTTTCCATGTTTTACAAATGCTTAGAGTTGCAGAAGAGGAAATCCTTGCAGCAGGTCGTCACTTAGTAGATGCTGAGGGTATTAGCGTTCGACTAACTGACGTTGCTAATATGCTTGGTGGGCCTCGTGCTCTTAATTCTAAATTAGTAGATGATTTCAGAAAGGCTCGACCTTCTCAGCAAGTTGAAAATTTGAAGGCCTTTACAACGCCACAGGTTGCAAGTGAGATTCTTGATCCAGTAATTAAGACTGCTGCTGACTTAGTTCCTGATGTTCAGAAGTTACCTGAGAGTCAAACTGTTATGATTGGCTCTGATATCTCTAAGGCATTAACTAAACTCGCTCGACAAGCGGGAGCCTCCAGTGTGGAAGCTAAAACAGCTAAAGCGTTCATTGACGATTTGTTTAGCGTGGACCGTGACAAGCTGTATTCTGTCATTGAACAGGAAGCTCGGAATTTGGTTCGCCAGTCATCTTCCGGGGTGGTTGATCCTAGAACTCTTCATAAAATCTCAGAACAGACCTATAAGTCATTAAATGCTAATCCTAAGGTTCTCGGCCGTCAGGTAGAGCAGACAAAAGTCGTAGAAGGAATTATGACTAAGTTTGCTACATGGTGGGGAGCTAAGGATCTTAAGCCGTTCTCTCGTGAATATATTGATACGGCCCGAAACGTAGCAGCTGCTTTTTCAGAAACTATGAAACCTCTTGTTAGGGTTACTACTCCTTCTCAACGTACTGCGGCTTGGGCTGTAGCTACAGGAAGAAGGGGAGCAACTTCTCCACAAGAGCAACAATTAGCAGATCAATTTAGGTACCTTGTAGAAAGACTGATGGGTACCCATGGGATTACTGAAAATGCCGAGGCAGTTGTTTTACGTAGTGGTACGCTTCTTAAAGAACTGAATGATGAACTTCCTAAGACTCTTCAACTTATGGGTGGTAAGGGCACAGATAAACTGGGTAGACAATTTGATTATACTAACGGTAATTGGATGCACTCATGGAAAGAGTGGGATATTAAAGAGCCTGCTGAGGCTTTGTACCAATTAACTAGATCTCTACAGATGGTTACTCGTAAAAATAGTATGTGGGATGATGCAGCCACACGCTGGGGAATGCCTTTACGAACTGCCGAATATCAGTATCCTGTTAAGAACATTCCTAGGCTTGCTGGAACTTACTTCCCTCAGCAGATTGCAGATCAATTAAGTAATCTTCAGAGACAGCTTGACAGGGATGTTTTTAGGACACCCAATAAAGCTATTGATATTTTTGATAAAGTACAGAGGATGTGGAAAACTGGTGTTACGATCTATTCTCCGAGCCACCATATTCGTAACCTTAACGGTGATATTTACCTTGCTGCTCTTGACGGCGTTGTTTCTCCTCGTCCTTACGCAATTGCTACTAAGGTGTTGCATGCCTATCCTACCAGATACAAGAGTTTGGAATCAGTACTCAATATTATGGACCCAAAACTCCGGGAAACTGCTCTTAGATCTCGTCCGGGAAATGTGGTCCTCACAACAAAACGTGGTGAAAAAGTAACCGCTGAACAACTTTATCAAGCTGCCGAATCTCAAGGTCTCTTTATTCGTGCTATGAATATTGAAGATTTAGCAGGTGATGCTTCTCCAGCATTTGGAACTTTTGGAGCTGGCTTTAAACCTCTCGGAGGAAGAGTTTATGATGCAGCAACAAGAGTCTCAGAACTTAGAGACCACTGGGTTAGGCTTGCCCATTTTTCTGACATACTCTCTAAGTCTCGACAGCCTTTGCGTGTGGCAATTGAACAAGCAGGGCGACGTGTTAAAAAATTTCATCCCGATGGAATGGATCTCACAGGATTTGAGCAAAACGTACTTAGACGAGTTATACCCTTCTATTCATGGATGCGGAAAGCTACTCCTCTTGTAATCGAGGGAGCTTTGATGCGTCCTCATATTACACTAGCATTTCCTAAAGCCATGGCTAATATGCAACTTGCCACAGGGATTGAATCTGAGGGTCCTGGAGATCCTTTCCCGATGGATCAAATGTTTCCCGATTGGTTAAAGGAAAAAGGCGTTGGACCCATTTTACAACCCGGTAGTGGATTGGGAAGAGACGAGACTTGGAGAGGGGAATCACCCGGATATACGATTATTAACCCAACAAATCCCTTTATTGACCAAGCTGCGCAACTTGGTTCTCCCGGAAAAACTTTACTATCTGCACTTACACCTGGTGCCAGAATTCCCCTTGAACTTCTTACAGGGCAATCTACGCTAGGTATTCCGCTAGAAAGTGTTGAAGGGGGAGTGCCTGGCTACTTAGCTCAACAGATTCCCGCTGTGGGAATTGGGGCTAGATTGACAGGTATGACCAGGGACAATGAGCCTTGGAATCCTGAACAGCTCATCAACTTCAGTACAGGCATGGGTGTTACGGGGACTGGCCCGTACCAAGCACAGTCTCAAACTGAAATTAGAGAACTTATGAAACGTATTACTAAGGAAAATCGTGGCGATTACAGATGATCTTCTCGCATTACGCGAAAAAGAACAGCCTGTGGCCCAACCTGCTCCTTGGATTAAAGACCTTATTGATAAAAGATATCAACCTAAAACTGAACGTTTAAAAAGAAGTCCTGTAGGTTTTGAATTTAAAAGAGATCCTTTCGATCCTAGTTCTTATTACAAACAGTTAGGATCTTTTAGGGATATCTCTGTATTAGCTACTAACGTTACAAGACAAGAAGCAGCTAACAGGGCTCAGGCAGAACAAGAGAGAGCTAATGCTGAAGCTCTGAATGCTATTAAGGGACTAAATCCTAAGTTTACTTATTCTGATGGACATGATCACGGTAGTGGTGAAACTGGTAGTTTCAGTGGTAAAAGTAGAAAATATGGTTTAAAAAGTGTTAGTCCTACAACTTCTAAAGCTGCTGATTATTTCGGTTCTAAATACGGTATTAAGACTATTGGTGGTTATCGGGAAAGAGGTTCTGTTCCTGGGTCTGATCACCCTAAAGGTCGCGCACTTGACTACATGATTAATAATATCAAGAATGGTAAGAAAGTTGGAGATGCCCTAGCTAACGATCTTATCAATAACTACAAAGCATGGAATGTTAAGTATGTTATTTGGAATAGATACATTTGGCAGCCTGGTAGAGGGTGGAAGAAGTATAACGGTCCATCGCCACACACGGACCACGTACATGCCTCGTTCAATAAATAGCTATTGCGCTCAAGTTTGGATAAAAAGTGAGTGAGCACAAACAGGGAAGCCAGAGCAAAAAGTTGGTTATTACTGATCGCCGGACTAGCGGGTATTGGTTACCAGCAATGGACCGGGGAAGTCAATTGGATTCTACTATTAGTATTTACCACAATGACGGGTATTCCTGGTATCGCAGAAATTATATCACTTATACGCAGCTCGCCTCTCGTCTTACAATCATCGTCATCTCCTTCGGAACCTTTGGAGCAGGCATCGGGTACCTTATCTCAGAATTCTTCGGCAGATGAGCAATGACAGATAAGTCTGATGGAATTCACGAAAAGCATAAACACTCATATGCTGTTGTACCTAAGAAGTTAATTAGGGCCTGGATAGCGTCTATGGTATGTATGATAATTATGACAGGTGCCTCTGTCCAATGGGCTTATTATATTGATGAGAGAAGTAATCGGCGCTGGTGTGGCATCGTTAATCTATTTAATCAAGCTTATAAAGAAAATCCGCCTCCTACAGAAGTTGGAAGAAAGATATCAAAAGAGATGCTCATTATACGAGATAAATTTCATTGTGAATAGAAAAAGGCCCCGGACTCGAAATGAGTTCCGGGGCCTTTTTATTTACTTAACCTAAGCAACGTTTTCGATTTTAACTTTTCCATTTTTAATTGCCCAATACATAAAATGAATGTGGGCATCTAAGGAGTGATTATTAGGATCACTCTTAGGCAGGGGCTTTTTACCTAGCCACTTATAGGCTGTATTCTTAATATTAGCACCTTGACTAATGAACTTCACTCCATGGAGCTTAGCCCAAGATTCAACCCTTCCAATAACCCTAGAGGTTTCCATATCGGAGTACGTTTGTGCTGTCATGGTACGACCAGGATAAAGTCTAAATGATTCGATCACTACATGAGTAACCTTATCAAAAGACTCAATGAAATCGATCATATGTTCTTGAGGAATATTGTACATGAACATTAAACGATAACGTTCGTCGTAGCCACAGACGCCGTTAGATTTTCCAGGATCAATTCCAAGGTACTTTACAGGATTCTCTTCAGCATTAACTACGCTCTTGAATCTCTTAAGAATTTCAGGCGTAATCTCTTGTCCTGGAAGAATCATTTAGTAACCTTCTTCACTCTGTGTTGACAATCGCACCACGTACCGCCTTTACACGCCTGATGTAAGGCACTCTTATAAATGCGAGATGCAGGGCCATTAGTAGTCGGAGTGTCCGCAGCCTGCTTACACATTGTGCAAATCACCCTAGTCTCTTTTCCTTTACTTGATCACGAAAGGCTGATGCATAGAATAGTACAAAAGCTTCCTCACAGCGCTCTAGTTGGCTACCACTATTCTTACATCTTGCCCTATGAAAAGCCTTAACCCTCTCTACTGATTCGTTTTGAAACTGCTCCATCACGGCAATCTCTTGATTAATGAGCTGTTGAAACTCAGATCCGATTAACTGCTCAAACTCATGGGTCTCGTTACTCATTGCTCTCCCTCGACCTCAGATGAAACTAATACTTCTCCCTGTGCGTTAGAAAGTCTTACAGTTGTTAGTTTACCTGCATCATCAAAATGAAATTCAACATATCCGAAGGGAAGGGCGTCTCTTACAACAGGGTACCAATTACCCTTTATTGCAGGTTCAGGTTGTTCTACTAATCTACTTAAATAATCTTGCAGACTACTTACCATTACTTCTCTCCTTCCACAACCATGTCAACTTCAAATTTCACACCGAGCGCGTTACTTTCAGGAACAGCTTCAAGTGTCCTCTTGATCCAATCAATATCACAATTGTCATCATCTTCAGTCGTAATTGAATCATGTACCTGTAGTACAATTGGTTCGTCCCTAAGCGCAAGCATACGCCGTTTGACAATCTCAAAAGCACCACCCTGAAGTACTGAGTTCCAAGCTTTATGAGCTTCACCTTTATTTAGATGTCTCCTTCTTTTTGTCCAGTACTCAATATACCCATCATTTTTAGCCAGCAGTGTTGCTTTCTCTGCCATACGTCTAAAGCCAGGCCATGTTCCATGATACTCTTCATAGAGTTCATCAGATTCAGAACGAGGCATTCCAAGTACTAATGCTACTTTCGCCTTGCCTGCTCCATACAAAGTTGAATAAACGAACGTCTTAATTTGATGTCTTGGTCGTCCCAAGCGATTCGACATTTCCGTAAAAATGTCTCCGCCAGAATTGAAGATCTCAAGGAGTTCTTTTTCTCTAGCATAAGCAGCCGCCAGTCTAAACTCAACTTGCTTGAAGTCAAAAGTTCTAAGTTTTAGTTCGCCACAGGGATTGTGGGGCCAGATACCAGACCTGGGATTAATTGATTCATATAGCTCAGCACCTCTAGGTATGAATGCCTTTTTAACGTCTCCGTTCCAAGGCTTAACACTTTCACGCGGGATTTGTTGGAGGTTTGGTTTTTCGCAGCTGAGTCTGCCGGTACGAGTACCATGGACTTTGTAGTTCGGATGTAGAATCTCATTTTCATCCATCAAATCTAAATAGGCTTGGAAATTGGAACTTACTGTTTTCTGCCAACCCCGATAGGTAAGCACCTTCTTAGCAGTGTCATCATTAATGTTATTCAGATATAGTTCGTACTCTTCTAGTGCTTCACGGTCAAATGAAGGCTTGCCGGTTTGGGATGATCTTTTAAGCACAGGTAAACCCAGATCATCGATAAGATACTTACCGATTTGATCTGAACTTCCGGGATTCCACCCAAGTTCAGATCTAATTTGATTGAGAATTCGTGTTCCTTCAATAGCCTTTTTACGAGAAAAAGCCGTATCCACCTTGATGCCACGTTGTCTAATCCTTGCAATTAGTCTAATGAAATCTTGCTCAGTTTCCCAGAGCGTTTGAATCGCCATCTATCTCCTAGTGTAGACCGTAGTGTTGGATAGCATAGTATATAGCATGATCGAAGGAAGCTGACGTGTAGTTTAAAGGACATCCCTTACACGCTATTAGATACATGTAGCCCTTAGCTTCTGGATTGTAACGTATTGTTATTTCACATTTATGTATTTTCATCTAGGATACCATCTATCCGAAATATCATTCTTAGGTTGGTTAAAAATAGCTGCGACTTCTTGTGGTGTACGCCGTACCCGCATACGAGGTTGTCTATCTCTTATTTCTTTATGGCTAGGTACTGTTAAGTCATAGTGTGGAATAGACCAGGTCGGCTCTACTTGTCGAATCTTCTTCTGACCGTAGTACTTGACTGCTTCAACCGTAATTTTATATACACCGTTAGTCCAGCGTTCATACCTGTGACTGTAGATCCATACGGGTTCTTTCATCTCACACCAAAGTATCAGCAGTAAGGACGTTGATAGCAACATCAACTAAACGCATGCGACCACTCATAGCTGTCTGTTGCATAAACTTATGTGCAAATGGTTCCGTTGCGCCAAGATCAGTCATGAGCCGGTCTTTAGCCTTTTTAACAATTGTACTAACTTCTTCATGAGCCTTTTCCAGCTCTGTGGCCATCCAAAGCATCATCTCTAGATTAAGGTAAAATTCTTCCTTTCCTGCAATCTCTCTTTCAAGAGACTCTTTGATTGAGGCGAGCTTAGCTTCTTCTTCTTTAGTCAGCATTTACCCTACTCCCACATAGTCCACAAATAAATTTACCTTCTAATTTCTTAACCATATCGTGCCGACATTGTACGTCTACGATAAGATGGCACGTAGCACAGATCTTTACAGCAAGAGTTCCTTTATCGTTCTGCAGCTCTTCAACAAGTAGCCCATAGCCCTCCCTGTGGCGATGTACAACTGCTACTTCTTGAATACGCGGTTTCTGCTTAAGTTCGGTATTTAATTCTTTCAATCGATTAGCAAGCCAATAAACAGTTTCTACTGTGTACTCTTCAGCTGCTTTGATATTCTCTTGAATATCCCTCTTGGAGACACCAAGTACAGCAGCTAATCTGTGCTCTTCTTCTCTAGTTAACATCATTCCCCACATAGTAGACAAGTGATGGTGTTCTTCTCAAAATCAGTTCTATTTCTGATATGCATGCATCTGATTGTCTCATAGCCACAGAGGTCGCATATCTTGATTTGTAATTCGCCTAGGTGGTTAGAAAGATAAACCACACTATTGGGAGCAAATTCAAGGTGATCCGCATGTTCCTTAAGATACACCGTAGGTGGATCAGGAATAACAACTACCATCAATCCCACCAATCATAACAGGTACAGTAGTTATTAGGATCTGTCGGATACATCACAAGATAGCACTCATCAAAGTGATCTCCGTGATTAGAAAACGTTTGTGCTAATTTCTTGCGTACTTTAGTCCTTCCCCTATTTTTGTTATTATGTCCTGTGTGTTTACCATGTGCTTTGTAAGTACCCACCTAACCTTCTTTCCTAATCTTTCTGGCAAGATTGACTGGATTTACTCCTAATGTATACTGCATTTTTAACCACTGTCTGTGCTGTCTCAGGTAATGCTTAACTTCATCTCTATTAAGTTTAAATTTATGGATTAAATTATGCTTAAGATGACGTGCGTACTGATTATATGAAGAGTCCACCTAACCTTCTTTCTTCATATGTTATTTCAGCCCGCTGAGAGCGTCTCCCTGGACGACCCTACCAAGGATACCTGGCAGACCTGATAGGCCGTGAGCTGTACGTACAGCGGGCTACTGCTAGGTGATCATGGCTGCCGATGCTGCCAGGCTAGCGGGATAAGTGCAGAAGTAGGTTATTTCGGTGTCAGGAGAAAGACACATCTTTTACATTTTTCTAACTTAGCAAGTCCTTCTGGATCGGTCTTCCAGGATTGCCAGTATAGTTTAGGTGCCCGGCCACAAACTGAGCGTGTTTTCTTAGTACTAACTAATACGTGCTTAGCTGAGCCTCCAAAACGGTAAGCCCATATTTTACTCATTCTACACCTTCACATTTATGGAGTGCAAGCTGAGGAGTCCAAACTTTTTCACAGAATAGACACATAGGAGGACTTATAGATTCGAGATTTTCCCTATCTAGATGCATTCCACCCTTACCCATCATTACACCCTGAGGATCGGCACATTTCCAATTAGCAAAAATTGCCCAGTGGTGATTACCTGTAAGCGGATCAAACTCAGGTGTATTGTTAAAAAAGCCAGAAACATGTTGAGAAATGCCAGTTCCTTCGACACGGAAATCCATAGTTTAACCTATCTCTAGTGGGCAACTCCTTTGCCAATAGAGGGGCCAAATTAATGGCCCCTCTTAGTTAGTAGTTACATTAAGCGTGGGGCTGGGGGAGTAGGAGGATTATTGGAAGAGTTAGCTTCTGTAACAGCTTCTTCCAATAAGTCCTCGACACTTGCTGGAGACCAGACCTTACGGCGAATCAACAAGCTAGTAATAAAGGGTAACAAAATTGCAGCAATCGAAATGATTGCTTCCTGTACGTTGTCCTTGATAATGTTAGGCCAGAAGTTGTTGACTAAGACAAAAACTGCCGTAAGAAAACCTACAGTAGTACCAATATTAGCAGCAGGTTCCTTAGGCTTCTTATCACTAGCAACAAACTGCTCTAACTTACTAGTCATAAGTTCACAGCTCCTCGTGAATCGGGCTTGGTTACTAAAATGCTGGATAAGGTGTCAACAGCTTCACTTAACTTGTCCAATTTATTACTGAGTTCATTAACCTGCTTCTCAACACGTGCAACATCTGCACGTCCATCAGACCAACCAAGCCACTGTGCAATTGTAAGAAGACGCCGCTTCTTACCTTTCTTTTCTTCTTCAGGAGTAATTTTTTCGGCATAGTCAGGAACATTAACTTCATAGATAGCCTTGCTTAAAACATCGGCAAATTCTTCATCAGCCTGCTTTAAGGCTTCAGCAAACATTCTATTAAATGTTACCTGATCCACTGGAAGTTCATCTCCAAACTTTTCTACTAAACCCCACGGACGTGTATCGTTAGAAAATTCGAAATCAGATTCTGCACTAAAGTGAGCGTGCTTATCATGGGCATTTGGACCGTCGTAATCTTCTTCTTCCCAATTATTACTTGCCTCCCAGATTCTCCCCTCATAGATGATGTACTTGAGTCGTCCTCTATCCTTTCCAGAAGTGCCAGACTTTCTGCATTCAGCAAGAATAGCCTGCACACACTTTTCCATGCTTAAGCCAGGAACACGCAGATCATCATCTACGTCAACAGCATGTACTCTGTTGTTTTTATCAGGATTATGATCAGACTTAGTTTTTCGATGGGCCGCGTTTCCAATCCAACCATCAGATTCTTTATCTCGATTAGGAGCGATTTTATTAAATTCACTACGTAAGGTGACGAGACAGGGAACTAGGACGGCCATGTAAATTTCCAATCCGAACGGGGAGTAGATGTAATCCCATTGTTAAAAAGCCACATCTGCCATTCGGGAGAATCAGTCTTAAAAAGTTCGTATCCCTTTTTTGTGACCGTGATTTCATGACTCTTAGAGCGAATCTGAAAAGTATCTTCAGTTAATTGCCTAGACTCAAAACCTAAACGTTCCTTAACTGGTTCCCATATTCCAGGAAAGAGCTTTTCTGGGTCATCGTTTGGATCTGTTGGGGGAGTAGTACTTGGTGTATTTGTCAACAGGTTCCCTTTCTTCGTATACTCCAGTTCCGTTTCCATTGCCTAAATCAATTAGCCTATCACGCGACCTATCACCCATGGGCCAAAAACCTACACCCATGTCCATCTCTCCGGCTCTATGTAGTCCAGAGTAAGTTGCTGAACCTGTGGCAAATGCTCCTGTATCTAGATGCTTACCAGATGACATTATTAACTTTTACCCTTTCGCAATCTTGTTGAGTTCGGCATTAAAGCCTCTAACAGATTCAGCTGTTGTACTCTTAAGATCTGAAAAGTAGCTAGTCTCCTCTTTGATTGGATCGATAATATTCGTAGTCTGCTTCTTAACTGTCACCTCCTTACGCTTTCTTCTAGTCCGCTTATTCTCAGGATGCCGATGTGAAGTAGAAAACTTAGGTACCCCATAGTTAACTATCTTAACATACATCAGAATAAGGAAAAGACAAACCAAAGCGAGTGCGGCCACAGGGCTGATAATGTATAACAGAGCGCTCATACTTCACTCCAGAGGGGACCGAATTGTTCTTCATACATATCGAGCAACTTTTGGAATAACTGCATAGTGATTCGTGCGTCTTCTTCAGCGTACATATTCATCAACTCAAAAGGGACGTAATCCCAGCCCATAGTCTTAATGATGGAATCCATTAAAGGGTCCATCTGTTTACCATCGCCGCCACAGTAGTATTTATGGAGATAGTCCAAACCTTTGCTCATTAGGTTTTCATCAACCATATGAGCTAGGATCATCGTATCCACAAAAGGAAGATCAAAAAGAAAAGGCAGAACAATAAGATCATGCCCAGCATGATGCATAATCCTATAGCGAACCGTTTTAAGTACATGAACAAGGTATTCGTATACTTCTGCATCAATGTTGACATCCTCCCTGTGGCCGATAGGAAAATACATCGACTCTAAAGCAGGATGTGCTACTGAGATGCCCAAAGGATTAGGAGCAAAACCTTCGGTGTCTACTGCTATGTAATTAAATGTCAAGCAATTTGCCAAGTGAGAGAGCATCTGGCTTTTGCTTGCCTTCGGTTTCCCCTGTTTCATCGGAAGAAGTAACGACTTCTCCGGTAATAGGTGCAGCTGTTCCAGCAAGTACAAACCCCCTATCAGGAGTGCGTTGAATGTCAAAGTCCTTCATACCATGAGACATTCGCGTTTTAAGTAATTTAACATGAACCTTTACTGATCCTGGTTTCGATGAAAGTACGACAACAGTTTGTGCATTAGCATTAATGTAAGTTGAACCAAAAGCGTCATCTTGATCGTCATCCTTTCTCTCTTCACCGATACCCTTTTTACGGGGATGGTGAATAAAAATATAACTACACTTAAGATCTCTACGTACGTCTTCATTCAAGAAACTGTTTAGACGCTTAATAGCATCATCATCCTTGACTGATCCGTACATAGCGATACTGAGTGAGTCAATGATGACTGCTTCAATTTTATGCGTCTTGATATGCTTAATAAGTTCAATTTGTTGATCAGGGGTATCAAACGGATAAGGATTACCAATAGGCCAGATAAAGAACTGCTCCTGTAGTGCAAGCTGCTCTTCTTCTGGTATCTGCATATCGTTAAAGAATTCTTTGACTTCATAGTGTTGCATTTCAAGAGAGACGAAGAGTACTCGTTGTTTATTAATAATATTCCAGAGTAGAAACTTCTCCTTCCCAAGAGCTAAATTCATAGCGAGACGCAGAGAGAACGTACTTTTACCAATACCAGGTTTACCAAAAATAACCATAGAACCAGCCACAGGGAGCAAACCTTCGATAGCCCACTTCAGCTTAATGTTGGTTTGCATAAAGTCATGGAATCTGTAGACTTCTGGTGCACCTTGTACAACTTCTGCAACGAAAGATTTACGACTTCTTACATTGTTGATTGTTGCTTCAAGTCGTTTCTCTCTATCGTTACGTCCTACATACTTACCCCATACTGAGTCTCTATCTTCAAGGAGTACGTAGGTTTCCTCATTACTTAATCCCATTTCTAAGCACTCATGAACAAGTCGCGCTAGTGCATCAGAACGACTGCCCTTAGGGACTTCATCCTTAAAGATGAGATCAAGCGCATCATACGACCATTTGTATTTAGCTAAGATTTGGTCTCGTCTTGGGAGAGATCCAAGCGAAATGCTAACATTGGAACCAGCGGGAGCAGTAGGAAGAGAGAAAAACCTATCCATTGAATAAACAGTGCCAGATCGATCAAGGAGAACAACTGGCTTATTTCTTTTATGGTTCCAAGTGTCAACTGGACGGAGTACATTTTGATAATCCCATACGCTTAAGTCTGCACCATAATGATATGCAATACGACGTGTTAAGTCTTCGATTAAAGTTTTGTCAGTCTCAAAGTGATCTAGTTTCCAGTACCAGTGTTCATGTCCAGGTAAAGAGGATGCGATTCTAATGGTTGGCTGAATGTATTCAGAAGGTAGGGTACCGTCAAACTCTGTCCATAAGAAGTTAGTACCTCTGAATGTTTCGGGCGATATTCTTGGCTCATTAAATAAGACGGGTGAAATGTAGACATCTCGTTTATCATAATCTTTTAAATGTCTTTCTAACTTATTTCGCTCCTGTGGCCATTCAAAGAAATGTTGTTCCCAAATTTCCCCTTTAACAGGGGCATAAACGATACCTTCCTGACCGTCAAACAGTTCAGAAAGGAATTCATTCGTCATTTAACCTCCTTCCAAAAGGAACCTACTTAAGTAGGTTCCTCAGGCCGTTGCTTAGCCCTGGATTATTAGTGAGTGATATACATATAATACCTCCTTTCAAAAGGGACCTATCACGCTCGACGAAAAGTTAGATAGGTCCCTCGCCTTGTGCCAGGCGGATGCGCTATGAATTTGCTATCAAATATTACCTCCTTTCAAAAGGGGCACACCTTTCGGGTAGATGTGCCCCTAATTAATGTGAGGTACCCCCTCACTCCCGGAAGAGACTCAGTGCGTCAACACTGAAAAATTACCCACACCCCCTGTCAGAATGTGTCCGGCCCTATGTTTTTATTTTAGTCGATCAGGTTAACCCAGCGAATGTTAACACCCTCATTGTTAGCACCGTAGTTGCTGATACCAATTGCAACCTTCTTACCAACAAGAACCTCAGGGTCCCAGTTCTCATCATTAAGGTCATTGGCATCAACACCAAGACCCTTCTGAGAAGAATTGGCATCGTTACCACAAAGAGTCCGCTTCATAGCAGAAAGAGTACGACGAATCGCCTTCTGCTCATCAGCAGGAAGAAGAGCGAGAGTCTCATTGGTCATATTTGCATCAGGGAGAGTGAAGTACTGCGAAGCCTTAGAATCGAGAAACTGAGAATCTTCTTCAGTGATGGTGTACTCAATAACAAGCTGCCGCTGCTCTTCACGATTAGTCTTGTAGAAGGCCTTAGTAACCTCGGCCTCGTATTCACCCTTCTCGATAAAGAAAGGGTTGGTGGGGATAGCAGCAGCGTCAAGCTGACCAAAAATGCTCATTTGAAAACAGTCTCCTTGTACTTGTTAATGAAAGCATCAAGGTCCATAGAACCTTGAATTCCTTCAATACGGCTTTTGCCCAACTGAGTTAGGCTGTTTGTGACATCAGCAACAGCTTTATTACCCATTATACGGGTATTAGCAATGATGTCAGCTCTAGTGCCAACAATTTTAAAAGTAGCCTGAGGAATAGAAGGTCTCTTCTGTTCGTTTTGACTAAGTCCCTTAATTGGTTCGGTCATTTGTGAAGTGAAAATGATATGAGATTCTGTGTTCTTGAATAGCTTATTGAGTACCGGTCGCATACTGTCTCGCGTAACCCGGTAATCAACAGCTGCCAGGGCTTCTACACCATTAAGATCAGGATGCTTAGACTTAATTTTCTCTCTGAATTTCCCACCCCAATCTGCTTCATCATAAAGTAAGTCGAGATACTCATCCACAGATTGACTGAAGGTATCCCAAATGATTGTATCGTAGCCATCAAGTTTTACGTATTGAAGTTGACTCAGTGCCTCGAACGGGACAACAGTAATTCGATTGTAAAGTTCCTCATGTCTAGGATTAAGAAGTACTTTCCAGCTATCGTCCGAGCTAAGAAGTAATCCTTTTTCCTTGACCATAGAACAGGCCGTGGTAGTTTTACGATTACCGTAGTCTCCATAGAGGACCGATACATAGTAAGGGGAAAGCGTTGCGTCTCGGTTCGCTTCACGTATAAGGTCATCTTTACTCAGCTTACCTACTGTAGTCATAATCACTCTTCATGTACTGGTATTTGAATGTCTTGGATGCATCCTTACCTTCGGCTTCCAAAGTGCACGGAAACTCGAAAGCGCAGAACTGACATGCTGTGTAGTTAGTAGTACGTCGTGCCTCCTGCCTCACTTCTAATGGCAGCCTACGGTACGTAACTACCTCCTTAATACCGGCTAGAAAGTCCCTGATAATAATCTTCTCTTCGGCTTCTAGCAATCCGTAGTTTTGGACAGTAATCTTTCCTGTAGCTAGGTTAAAGAACCTAACAACAGAACGTGTTACATTATAACCCATAACTTTCAAGAAAATTTGATACAGCTTTGCTTGCTGAAATCTATTAAGTTTTGACTTAGACCATGCCCTACCAACAAACTTTGCATCCTCTACATCTAACTTGTTTCCTGGCCGTTGAAATACAACATCTGGAGTAAAGCCAATCTGCACGCCCTCAAAGATAGGATCATCTGAAAGAAGAGAAGCAGGAAAGAGGAACCTGTTTTCTACCAGAATAGCATTGGGAGTAAACTCATTTTCCCTAATGTAGTTATCAACCATAGTCCAGGCTTTAAGCAAAGTAAAATCTGGAGTATCCGTCTTACTCAGAATCTTAGCTGCACTCCTAGCAGTCAAGATATGAGCTTCGTGCTTCTCTTTACCTTCAGCAATAAGATTATAAAAATCCTGAAGAAGTTTGTGACCCTTGGTACCAATCTGCATTGCATTGGACTCTTCAAGAGGCTTGAGTCCCATACCAAATCGGTACCAGTACTGACGCTGACAAGTATCCCACTTGAAGACTTCAGAGTAGCTAACGATTAGAGGTTCATCTACGAAGTTCTCGACAGGTGATTGCTCTTCCAGGATCTCAGCCATTTCATTATTAAAGTCAGTATAATCATCAGTGTATCGCGTCATGATTTAATTCTCCATTTAGCTTCGTTAGCGATAAGTTCCAGCTCTGTGGCGGGCTCTGGTTCATGCTTAGTCTTATCGTATTCTTCCTCATTATATATAGGATCATTAACAGCGTGCCATCTGTTATGACAGTGACTACAAATTCTGTGTACGTTACCCGGTTCATTTCTTAAAGGTAATTTAACCGGACCATGATGTCTATCTGTTTGAATTCCGTTAATGCATCCTACAATAGGCGTACCCCCTCCACAATTTTTTAATCCCTGCCATTCACAAGGCTTACCTTTAAAGATAGGATACAACTTTGCTGCACGTTTACGACCGGTAGAAAGTACATCCTTAACATTTTCAGGATCTTTAGTTGGCGCTCCTCTCTCACCGCCAATTGTAGAAATTGATTTAGCTAGTTGCCTATAGTCTACATGGCAGTTCTGGCAGCCTGTATCACATTCATCGTGAAAACCTCGGCCACAGGCAGTGCATCCCATCTACTTACTCAATTCTGTGTAGTGCTTCACCAACTTTCGTGCGCATAGCTCATAGATAAATACGTTAACCAGTGCAATAATAAGATTAATTACAGCTTGAAAGTGTGCTCCCTTAATAAGATACCAGATCATAAGTGATCCGTGTAGTAACATAAGAAATTCCGAGACATATCCTAGTTTTATAGTTCTTCTTACTTTTTTCTGTAACTCAAGTCGTATATGAGGAAGCATCTTTCGTATTCTCCCTAGGTACTAGTACGATATCATAGTCTAGTGCCTCTGTCAACTCCCCAATACTCTTGAGAATAGGCGAGGTTTGACCCTGCATCCAGTGAAAGAAACGCATTCTCAAACTAACTGAAGAGTGCTTACTCACCTTAGATACACGATTAGAAAGACTAAAAATATCCAGATCGTTATCGATGAGTATGTCTCGTAATGTACTACTAAAATTTTTAGTATCGCTAACAGTAATGCTTTTACGTTCTTGCGTCATCGCCACTCCTTATAGTCATGATCCTTATAATCGCTCTGAAGACCTTCTGTATTTTCCCAATAATCAAAGTAGTCTAGTTTGCATAGACTCCAAAGCGTACCCTCGTGAAAGAATATATTGTTACCTAGTTTAGAGTGCCCACATCCCATACATTCGGAGTATCCACGTTTCTTGTAGTACTTGAAAGGTCTAGGTGGCTTCACGGTGAATTAAGCCCAGCTCATTATCGATTCTTTGTCCCATAGTTATTTCAAGACAGAGAGGATGCTCTTCTGTAGCAGGATACATACGACAAGTATCTTCGTATAATTCCCAACTTTCAATGCCATCATTTACAACAATATCAGTGTCATCGGGTAGCTCTTTAATAATCTTTCTTAGATCATGTACCTTCATAGTTCTCCTCAATGTTCAAAGCTCGAAGACATCTCTCTAATTCATCGAGAGTACAGTAAATTCTTCGCCCTGCATCAAAGTACCAACGTAAGTATTCTTCAGGACTAGCCTTATACTGAAAGCCTTCTTTCGTACAATCTATGGCTAGTTGACGTCTACGCTTAATTCCTATCCAAGGATTAGCATACTCAAATCCATAACACATTTGAGTAGGCCAATTATCAATAGCAAGTCCCCAAATTTCTTCACCATGAGTAATCAATCTCTCATCAGATCTTCCCCAAACACCAAAGTGCCAAAAACCTTCACGCTCGGGAACATCATTCTTGTACACTTGAATAGGAACAGATCTCATGGCCTTCTCATTTCCTTAAGCATTTTCAACATATGATTAGTGGCTGCAATCATTGCACGAAGTTCAGTATTATTATTAGTTAGTAGACTAAGAGTAAAAGTTGCCTTACGCTGTCCCTTAGGAATCCAATCAACTAGTTGAAGAGCAGGATACCAAACATACTTACCATAATCTGTGGTGATCAATGTCTGTCCTGAAATAAGCCTATTAGCCATGATCAAACCTCCCCGCGATGCTTGATCCGACCTGTTTTTGGGCAGCATAAAGCCTGGGGGACCTTCCCGAAAGAAGGTCCCGCCCTATGTACTACAGCTTACTCGTCATCACCGTCAGATGCAACGTACTTAGCAAGATCTTCCGCCGATGCATTCTCGTTCCAAATTTCGTCGTTCTCCTTGACGGAATCCTCTACCGACTCCTCTGCTTCCTCAAGAGTAAAGTCGTAGTTAGAAACGAGAAGCTTAACAACTTCAGACTTCATCGTTTCCAAAGGCTCAACGTGCTCCATCATTCTTCTCCCTTAAGTACTTAAGTAACTGACAATTGTTGCTATTTGTGCGCCAATAACGATACCCACGAACAAGCCTACTAGAAAGACTTTATTCTCGCTCATCTTTTACATCCTTTGGCACCTCACAGAAAATACAGAATCCACCACATTTACCGTAGGCATGTTTTTCTAATAGTCTATTTTTAATCTCCCTTAGTTTAACTAATATTTCGTCCTTGTTCATACAGTCTGCTTAAGGTGCGCCATAAGGCTAGTCTGCATGTCCGAGGCACTCTTGAAGTCCTGTACAATATTCCGCTTCTCATCAATAAGCATTGTCATATACTCATCAATAGTGCCCTCAACTAGCGGAATATGCACAGTAGCCTGATCAATTGAATTAATCCGGTCGATTCGCCCAATAGCCTGATCTTCATTACCGGGATTCCAGAAGCGATCATATAGAATCATGTGTCGTGCAGCATTCAAGTTGGCACTTTCACCAACAGTTTGATAAGTCGCAAGAAGTACTTGATACTTAGGATTCTCAGGAGCAGTTTTCAGATCAAAGTCATTAAATACATCTTCTGTATTTCCCTTAGCCTTTTCATCCCCCGTAATTACAGCCACAGAGATACCCGCTGCAACAAGTCGCCTCTTAAGTTCATAGATGGCAGGCTTGAAGCGGGAGAAAAGGATAGTCCTTTCGCCTTCTTCAGTTAGTTCTCTAAGAAGATCCTCAGCCCAATCAGCTTTTACGGACTGATGGATATCAAAATTAACTACCTCAGTAACATAACCTTCTTCATCTTTAATTTCAAAGTTGATACCGGCAGGCCAACTAACAACCTGAGCCTGCCGCGTCATAATAGCAAGCTGACTGACAATAGGAATAACTTTCCCACTACCAAGTACAGCAATGCTACGTTCTGTCATTTCCTTATAGGCGGCCTGCTGCTGTGTGTGGCCATCCATTGTAAGTTTGTATTCAATCATACGCGGGGGAGGAACCTGCCTACCAATATCTTCTGGACTACGTGCAATGTAGAAACTACTAATCTTATTGACAAGATTCTTCAACCCCTGTGGCGAGAATACATACCTATTCTGTGCAACCTGGTGACAATAATCAACAAGAAACTTAGACTCACGCGGGAACAGGTGAGGATACAAAGCATGGAGAAGAGAGAACATCTCCTGTGGCCGATTTTTAATAGGCGTACCTGTTAGCTCTAGTACCTTAGGAACTTTATGAGCAAGCCTGAAGAATCCTTGCGCAGTACCCGTATTTGTATTCTTAATATGATGTGCTTCATCCAGAATAATAGCGTCGTAAGGAATCTTAAGGATATCCTCTGTTGTTTTATCAACGTTACGACGCCAAGATTCAATATTCGTAACTACAACAAACTCATCAATATTTTTTAGAAGAGATGCAGCAATGTTACGTGTCTCTGATGTAGCTCCGAGCAATGAGTACACGAAAAGACCTGGCTCACGAATACCCAACTCTTTGATAAAGTCCGATGCCACTTCACGACGTAAACAGATAAGAGTTTTCTTAGCTCCCTGGAGACGCCTCCAGATAATAGCGCTAAGAGTCTTACCCATTCCTCGCTTATCTCCAAGAAGCGCACGCTCTGGTAATTGAAGGGCTCCTTCAATTTGCCAATCAAAAGCAGTGTCTCGCCATGGTGCATCAGCAAGAATCTTCTCGGCTTCTTCTCTCTTTTCTTCAAGAGACTTCTGAATCGCTTCAGCTTCTTTTTGAAGTTCAAACTTACGCGCGAGAGATTCTTTTTCGATAACAGCCTTGCGCTGCTTTTGCTTTACGGCGTACTTAATATCTTGAAGTCTTGCTAACTCCAATCTAATGGCAGCAATCTGCTCGTTAAGCTGTTGTTCCTTCTCTGTGACACTGACAAATTCATAACTATAGCTTTCAAGCCGCCTATCTAGTTCCTTAAATTCGTCTTCTAGAGTCATTTCTGATTATTCCTGTTCTTCATAGGATAACTAGCAATATGTATCTTACTGCACACGCCACAGGTATAAAGGTTGCACTTCTCTGGATCATAGCCAAGCTTTTCGCGGATCTCTTCTTTATTATTGAAAGGCTGTTTAGGATACCAATTAACATTATCGTTACTCTGGTAATGCTCCCGTAATAACTTCAATTTCATCGGAAGACTCCGCATCTAAGCATTCAGTATGTACTAAACCCACATTGCTCCATTGGAATGCGTGTGCTGCAAAAATACCTCTGCGGCACAGTGAACAAATACTCTTTAAACCATCGTGCAAAACACCCTTTGCACCTAACTGAGGAGAAATCCTTCCATCATTCTTGGGCATAACATTCCTTTCATGTGCCACCGGTGGGATTCGAACCCACACTGAATCGATTTTAAGTCGATTTCCTCTGCCATTGGGATACGATGGCCTTTGCCACTACTTAAATGTAGTGGCAACCCCCTATGCTGCTTCTAACTTTTTTGTATAGACCTGACTACCGATTAATTTCCATTCGAAATACTTACTCTCAGGATTCCAAACATAATTTCCCTGAGTTACAACAATTGAAATATCAGCATTTACACCGTCAAGAGCTAATTCGACGGTACTAGTAACGGCAACAACAGACTTAGAAGCTGTCACAAAATTACCGTCATCAGGACCTCCAATCAGCTGCCCTGTAAATTCTTTCATTTCGACCCCTTATTCTCGCCAACTATCCGTAATCCCCGATTGCTCCATTTTAAAGTAGTAATCAGCTATTTGTTCCTTAGTAACAGCTACAAACTGCTGATTACCATCCTCAACCAGAGTATACACCTTCTTTGTTCCGTCAGTAAACTGAGCCCTAAACCATCCATACATGTTACTGACTTCTATAACCTTTGCAATCTTATTCGATCTGATATGCATAATTAGATCGTTAACATCGACTTTTCTAAGCATAATTTTCTCCTATAATATAGAACTACGCGAGGATGCCAGGATTCGAACCTGGGTCAGACTGTTCTAAGCCTGCTCTACCATTTGAGCTACATCCTCAGGCCGCCCATCCCTTAGGGATTTTTAACCCTATGAGATGGACGGAATTTTTGATGGGAAACCCCACCGAATCCCAACATTTCCCACATAAGAGCGTCACCCCCGACACTCTAATGCTCTATTGTACCCCGGACCTAGGTACAATAAACCCGACCATTAAAATCTAATTACACCTTACGCCAACGATACGGCTTTGTTCCACCGCACTTGTACGTATTACCATTCTTCTTGAAAGTCTTTCCAAGGCGACTGCTAGCACAATACGAACCAGGCTTAGCATCTTCTACATCTGTAATATCTTCGACACTCTGTGCCTGAGACTTAATTTGCTTCTTAGCCAGACATTCACCCTGCAACGACAAACCCTTGTAGGAATCCTTAACCACTACACGGGCAGTCGTATTAGGGGCGATGTTACCATTAGCTACAACAGAATTGATGGTCTGGTCAAAATTACGAAGGGTCTCCCAATAGCAATTGAAGCCATCGGCAGGAGTAGTGATTACGTAGGTTCCAGAAGTAATAATCCCAGCTGCCAGATTTTCCTTCTTACCAATTTCCCAGTCTCCGGCAGTAATTTCCTTCTTTACAGGAGCCTTGGACTTTGTGGTAGCTTCATTTGCATGTTCGTTGAGGCGATTTACATCATCCTCAGTAGCCGTACTACCGGCACCACAGCCGACAATAAAGAGAGCAATAACGCCGACTGCTAGGTATTTCTGCATCTCATCCCTTTACTAATTAAAAGACTCTACAAAATCCAGAATGTCCAGCAGACAAACCACAGATACACTTATCGTTATTAAACCCTTTCGTTAAGATCCTTCGGGTGAGAACTGTAAACCGTAAGGTTAACAATTCCAGTCACTTTCCCCTCTGTGGCTAGTTCCTCTTTATCTAAATCCCAATCAACACTGGGATTAGTCTTCCCCATCAAAACTCGAAAGAAAAGAGTAACTCCGCCATAGACAAGAAACGCATACACATGCACAATCAAGTAATCAGTAATCATTAGTCATTCTCATTCAGAGCCACAGAGCAGGTGATTTCGATTTCCTGAGGTTTAATTCCGAAGTTCTCTTCAAAGAACTTAAGTACCTCTACGGATCGCCATTCAGGATCATAGTGTCCGCAGTGAGCACACTGGAAAACCTGCCCATTAGTTACTAAATAGAAGTGGCCTCCAAACTCAATCGCCATTCGGCGTTCTGTCCATGTTTTAACTACATCTACCTGTGTGGCTTGCATTAGCCATTTAGCAATACGTGCTTTCGTAACTTCAGAAGATACAATATGCGTCACTGCACAACCTTCTAACGTGAAGTTTAAATAGTTTCATTATTGTCTTATATATAAAAAAGAGTCTATATTTTATATATTATACTATATTTTCCTCCTTGGAGCCTAGCTCCCGCGATGTGCGTCTAGTGTAACACACCGAAAAAAGTCTGTCAAACGGCCTGTTTCCAAATTTATTATACCTGAACGATCGTTCACTTATAATTATTAGTAACCTTGAATATTCCATTCGGACAAAACGGACATAACTTTTTTCGAGATCAAGGCTAGATAGCTAGACAAGTTGGGGCACGGCAACTACACTAGAGGAGTACCGAACGGACGGATACTCGCCCGGGGTCGGCTGTTATGTTGAAAACTACATAATTACTAAAAGCTGATTCCTGGCTTAGTTTCCGGATCGTTCATTCTTATTTTTCCTAGGAAAGGGAAAAGAAAATGACTGCTCCTGCTGCTAAGACCACTCCGGCTAAGGCTACTTCTTCTAAGGCTGTTGCTGAGGATACTACTTCTGAGGCTACTGCCACTGAGAATGGAGAAGCTACGGAAAAGAACCGCATTCCTAATCTACTTGCGAATAACTCGATTCTCGGTGAGTTTTGCAAGAAGTACCTTGGTATCTTTGATGAGATTGCTGAGTACAACAAGGCAGTTCTCGCAGAGAAGGATTCAGAGTGGAATGCAAACAAGGTTATGGAGAAGGCTCGCGAGTTTTCGCGGCCTACTGACAAGAACACTAAGCCTAACGCAGATGTAAAGAAGCTGCTGGACGCTTATGAGAATCTCATTAACGAGACCGCTCGTGCGCGTAAGGCTGTTCTTGACGCTACGTCGAAGGAATTGGGTATTACTCTTTCGGCTACTGCGGACCGTAACCCTGAAATGGAAGCTCCGCTTAAGGAGAAGCGTAAGGTTGCAATTGAAATTGGTACTCAGCTTAGCATGATTGCTAAGATGACTTCTGATGAGAATGCATCTAGCGCTGTTACCGAATTCCTTGCAAGCAATCCGCTTCCGGCAATTGGTCGTGACCAGACGCGTAGTTTTGGTGATGACGGTAAGAGTACTCCTAAGTACCGTGTTAAGGTTGAGGTTTCGAAGGACGGAAACGTTCTTCTTTCCGAAGACGGTTTTACTAAGGCTGCTCTCGCTCTTACTAAGCCTGTTTTTGGTTATGAGCGTGGAAAGGCTCCTAAGTCCGATAGTCTTCGTGGTGCATGGGAGAAGGCTGGTAATACTCCGGAGAAGACGGTGCAGGACACTGTTGAATTCGAGGACAACGGTCTGCACTTCAAGATTACCAAGAAGTAATCAGCAAAAGGAAAACCCCCTGAGAGTTAATCTCAGGGGGTTTTTTCGTGCCTAAATCAAATTAGTGGTAAAAGAAGGGATTCTGGTGCGGATCGTCGGATTCAATGACGTATTCCGGCTTTTTAATTCCGG
>Ga0196970_1000459_pt1 | contig 47125 bp, 31 predicted proteins | sample S1v_513CmetaG_FD_148672 | JGI IMG/M metagenome (GOLD analysis project Ga0196970, IMG submission 148672) | Soil microbial communities from Anza Borrego desert, Southern California, United States - S1+v_5-13C | ecosystem: Environmental > Terrestrial > Soil > Desert | place: USA: California... | reverse complement strand
GCGGTCCAGGTTGGCCCAGTTGTAAACGCCCTTGGAGGTCTCGATGTAAACCCAACGAACGGCGGTGCCTTTCCCCAGCGATCCGAAGGGCACGGTAGGCCACGGATAACTTCGGTTAATGCGATGCATGCCGAACATGGAAGAGGGAACCGCGCCGGAAGGGGGTTCGACCGTTTGGCCATGGAGGGTTGCAGCGCCTGACAGCAAGGCGAAGCACACGGATAACAAGTGGAAGGCTCGAGACATTGGCACGCTATGTGGGCCGCTCGAACTCACCCTTTGGCTTCAGGAAGTGCTTCGCGGCGAATCGTTGTTAGGCAGCTAGGATGGGAAGGGATCAAAGGAAGTTGGCAGTGAAACGGTAACAACAAAAGCCGCCAGGCTATTGCAGCCCGGCGGCTTCCTGTGTCAGCTCGCCTAACGAGCCGTGAAGTAAGAGGTCGACGTTATGGTCGCACCCGAGGCTTCACGGGCCTGTACAGTCACCCTGTGTGAGCCTGGGCTGAGGGTCACATATCTATCGAGCTTGCTAGTCCCATTCAGTGTTACGACTTTCACGCCGTCAACAAACAACGACAGGTAGTTGATTTGCGTTCTGCCAGTCGCGTAAGCCACTACGCGAACCGGAGATGAAACCGTAGCACCCTGGGTCGGAGAGCAGATTCTAACGGTCCCGGCTGTAGTGCTTGGTCCGCAAGCAGCGACAGAGATGGTCTTCGTGGCTGTGCTGGTTGCACCCGAGTTGTCCTTCACGGTTAGTGTCACCGTGTAGGTTCCTGCCGCAAACGTGTGCGCTGCGGTTGTTGATGTTACGGGCACCGATCCATCCCCGAAACTGATCGTGCGAGAGGCGATAGTGCCGTCACCGTCGTAGCTACCCGACGAATCCAGGAACACATTCAGGGGAGCATTACCTGTGGTCGGCGTGGCCGTCAACACTGCCGTGGGTCGCACGTTCGGCTTCGAGACTGTGACGGTCTTTGTAGTCGTCGAGCTAGCGCCCGCGTTGTCAGTCACCGTCAGCGTGACCGCGTAGGTTCCCGCCACACTGTAGGTATGGGTTGCCGTGGTCGATGTGACGGCGGCCGAGCCATCGCCGAAAGTGATGGATCGCGAGACGATAGTGCCGTCTGCATCGGAACTGCCGGAGGAGTCGGCACTGATCGTTACGGGCGCCGTGCCTGTCGTGGGCGTAACTGCCAGCACGGCTGTCGGTGCGGTGTTGGCGCTTGACACGATCACAGTTTTCGTAGTTTTTGCGGTCGTTCCAGAGTTGTCCGTGACGGTCAGCGTCACGACGTAAGTGCCAGGGGTGTTGTACGTATGGCTGGCGTTGGGCAAGGAAATGGTTGCGGAGCCGTCTCCGAAGTTGATGGTCGAGGAGGCAATGCTTCCATTGGAGTCATAGCTCCCAGTTCCGTCGGCCACGACTTCAAGCGGCGCTTTACCCGACTGCGGGGTAACGGTGAGCACAGGAGTCGGCGCTCCTGTCGAGGTTCCGGTTTCGAGCAGGATGGGCTTGGGGCCGATGGTGACGGTGCTGCCGGTGATCGAGTAAGTGTTGCCGTCGAGGGTGCGGTATCGCACGAAGCCCGCCGGGACTGTGTAGGTGGAGGTTCGCGCTACATTCCACACAGCTTGGGCCTGGTAGCCATTGGCACGCGTCAGGGTGCAGGTGTACACAGCGTCGTAGGCGGAGACGCCTGTCCACTTGCAACTCTCGGGCATGGTGGCGCCCACCATCCAGTTGTAGGTCTGGCGGTAAGCGTTCGCTGGCTTGAACTCGCCACTAGTGCTGTTCCAGAGCAGGCCCCAACTGTTGTTGTCCCAGGCGTACCAGTAGGCCCGGCTCATGCCGGCACTCCAATGCAACAGATAGAAACGGGCAACGAATGCCGCCTGCGCATCGAGATCCTTGATCGTAGCGGCGAAAGCCTTATTGCCCCAGGAGCCTTCGGTGTCCCACACGGGTTTTCCGGAAAGACCATAGCGGGCCATGATGGACTGAATCGGCTGCGCTCGCTGCGAGTACAGGGTCTCCGGGATTGCGGGACCAGAGCCTCCAACGGAGCTAAACGGGTAGCCGTGCACGGAGACTACATCGATGCCGCGCGTGCCACCAGCCGCCCAATACTGGTCCATGTAGCTTGGGTTCGCGGAAGGCGACACGATGGTTGCGCCCGGATCGATGGAGCGGATGATGTTGTACATGCGGTTGGTCAAGGTCACCATCTGCGAGACAGTACCGCTGAAAGTGCCATGCGGCTCGTTCCACAGCTCGTACACCTTGATGCGCCCCTTGTAGCGAGTCACGAGGGCGGTAACGAACGAATCCCAATCGGCGATGTTGCGCACCATGCTAGGGCAACTGGTGACCGTGCCCGTCGAGGTGCTGATCTGGTCGCAGTTGCTGGTATCGGCGGCCGCCCAGCCGGGCACTCCGTCATTGCTCCAGAAGATGGGCATGTTGTGGGTGGCGGCGTCGTTGACCCAGCGGTCCAGGTTGGCCCAGTTGTAAACGCCCTTGGAGGTCTCGATGTAAACCCAACGAACGGCGGTGCCTTTCCCCAACGATCCGAAAGGCACGGTGGGCCACGCATAATGCCGATTGATGCGATGCATGCCGAACATGGACGAGGGAACTGCGCCGGCAGGGGGTTGGATGGTCTGGGCTTGTACGGTTACAACGCCCAGCAGCAGGGCGAAGAAAGTCGACAAAATGTGGATAACTCCACGTCTACCGCGATGATTTCGCATTCAGGACTACACTCCTGGGTTCTTTTTCGTTCTTATGGAGCAATCATGCGGTCCAGTGTCGAATTCACAAATCGGACCAAGGCCTTAGCGGGGTGAGGCAAAGGCCTGCCTTGTCCTACGGTTTTTGCGTACTCCTCGACCGAGGCAAAACACTGTCCCGGAGAGCCAACCAATGAGGCGCACGCGGATACTGGGCTTTAGGCATGCGGATACTCGGCTTCAGGTTGGAGCCGATAAGTATCGAACCACGAGGTATCTGGAAGACAACGAAGAGGCTCAGAGAACAGTCCCAGTACAAGCCTCCGGGGAAGACAACCATGCTTTTGACTGACTTGCTCGCTCATTCGGCGGAACGGTTCCCGGGCAAAGCCGCACTGGTGTTTCCGGACGACAGCATTTCGTTCGGCGCACTGCACGAGCAGAGTGACCGGGTGGCTTCACGACTTAGCAAATTGGGGATCGGGCGCGGCTCTCGCGTAGCTGTGCTCGATGAAAGCAGCGTTGCCGCGGTGATCTTCTTTTGGGGATCTCTCAAGGCCGGCGCACATGTGGTAGACGTTCCATACGTCGCGGGAGTAGAGACAATTGCGGATATTCTGGACGAGGCAAAACCTGCTGCGATCGCCACCTCAGAGCGTTATCTTAATCAGCTATGGACCACTCATCCGGAGTGCCTTCCATCTGTTGTGCTCACGCGGACAGAGCTGCAAGGACGTTGGTCCTTGCACTCCCATTCACTCGCTGAGATCACTGCCACCGAACCGGCCACCGTTCCGGCCCCTGATCCAACATCGCGCGATGTTGCCCTGATCATTTATACGTCCGGTAGTACCGGCCGCCCAAAAGGAGTGATGCTGTCACACGACAATCTAATCTCGAACATCACTGCCGGTAGCGAAGCGATTGGACTCAGCAGCGACGACAGCATCCTTCTGGTCGTGCCGTTGCATTTCATTCATGGACGCATGCAGCTACTAACACATGCCCTTGTGGGTGGCACGATGTTCTTTTCCACGGGATTCCAGTTCCCGCAGCGAGTTGTGGACGATTTGGCCAGGTATAGGGTGACGGGATTTTCCGGTGTGCCATACCACTATTCGCTATTACTGAAGTACTCGCATTTAGTGAGCACACGTCTCCCCCGGCTTAGGTACGTTCTCGTGACAGGCGGTGCGATGTCCGCCCACGGGCTGCAAGCGTTGAGGGCGGCTTTGCCGAAAGTCTCAATTCACATCGCCTACGGTCAGACGGAAGCTTCGCCTCGGATTACTCATCTGCCTCCTTCCGAGATAGAGTCACGGCCAAATTCATGCGGCATGCCTCTTCCATGCGTACGTCTAGAGATTCTCGACGGCAGTGGGGTCCCCCTGCCGCCTGGTGAGATCGGGGAGGTCGTAGTTAGCGGACCCGGCGTGATGTGCGGGTACCTCTCTGGTGACGAGATCACAACGGGGAGAATCGACCGACTGGGCCGATTACATACGGGCGACTTAGGCAGGCTTGATAGCGAAGGATACTTATACCTCGTCGGCAGGTCGTCGGATCTCATCAAGGTGGCTGGCGAGCGAGTATTCCCGCGCGAGATCGAAAGCGTTCTCGAGACGCATCCCGCGATCAGCGAGGCTGCAGTATTTGGCCTGCCCGATGATCATCTGGGAGAAAGAATTGTGGCCTGCGCGGTCCTACACCCCGGGCGAACGGTGGATGTTGTCGGCCTGCGCCAGCATTGCCTACGTTCTCTTCCGCTCGTGCGTGTACCCAGGGAGGTTGTCCTTACCGAGGCTTTGCCGAAAACCAGCTCCGGCAAGATAGACCGAAGTAAACTTGCCGCGCATTACCATGACAGGAGTGCTGCAAAGAAGATCGCGGCGTGATCTCGGCTTCAAAGGCATCCAGCAACTGAAAGACATCGGAAGAAAAGTAGGTGCTTGGTGAAATAGTGCCACGTGCTTCTTCACGAAGGGCTCCCGAGAACGGGGAGCCCTTTTCGTTTGCGCGGATTGTTGTTGTCGGTAGGCCTGCCTGGTAATAAGCGTCAGGGCAGCTCGGAAGTGGCTTGCACTGCCTCAGGCTCAGTCACGTTCTGCATTTAGAATGGGGCCATGCAGTACAGAGCCCTGGCTACCGACTATGACGGGACATTAGCCACTCACGGTGTTGTTGATCAGGAAACGGTCAGGGCACTCGAGTTGTTTACCGGCTCAGGGCGCATACTCATTATGGCCACGGGCCGCGAACTTTCTGACCTGAAGCGCGTGTTCCCCCATTTAGGTCTTTTCGCGCGCGTAGTGGCCGAAAACGGCGCACTTCTCTACGATCCAGTTCAAGACCGGCAAACGTTGCTGTCTGGAGGCGCTTCGCCTGTTTTCGTGGCCGAGTTACGCCGCCGAGGGGTGCCAATTTCTGTCGGACGCGCAGTAGTGGCGACTGTTGAACTACACGAACGGGCGGTGCGAGAAGCTATCGAGAACACCGGAATTCCCCTCAGCCTCAGCATGAACAAAGGGTCGATAATGGTGCTCCCCTCTGAAGTGAGTAAGGCGACGGGGCTGAGGAAAGCACTCGTGGAAGTCGGTATCACCGAAGACGCTGTGGTCGGCATCGGTGATGCCGAGAACGACATCGAGTTCCTTGAAGCGTGCGGTTGTGGTGTCGCTGTTGCTAACGCACTGCCGGTCGTCAAGTCACGAGCCCAGCTAGTCACCAGAGGCGCTAATGGCGCCGGCGTTGTTGAGGTCATACATCACTTGCTGAGGACCGGCTGCCTGCCCTGCGACCGCAGCGTGAGCGAGTTCTTTGTGCCGGAATGAGCGAGCATGCGAGAGCCGGACCTCGCATAGCTCACCAATCAGTGTCCCTGCCCAACGATAAACATTCTGCTGCTTAACGACGGAGCGCATGTGGCGCATGCGAGTTTTGCGCTGCGCCGGGTCCATTTCGATCGCGCGGAAGATGGCGTCAGCCACGCTTTCCGTGTCGTAAGGATTGACGATAAAAGCGTCAGTTAGCTCGCGCGCAGCGCCGGTGAACGGACTGAGTATAAGGGCACCATCTTCGTCAGTGCGGCTGACGAGAAACTCTTTGGCAACCAGGTTCATTCCGTCGTGAAGAGAGGTGACGAGACACACGTCTGCGGCTCTATAGAAGCGCTCGACCTCGGCGTGATTGTGATGCCACTTGCGGAAGAGAATGGGCCGCCAGTTGCCAGACGTAAAGCGTCGATTGATGCGCTCGCACTCTTGCTCCACTTCTATAAGAAAGTCGTGGTAGCGCTTAACGTCAGTGCGGCTAGGGGCGCCGATTTGAATGAAGCTAAACTTACCCTGGTACTGCGGGTACTTTTCAAGAAATCGCTCGACCGCGAGGAACCGCTCGAGAATGCCCTTCGTGTAGTCCACGCGGTCGACGCCAACACCGATATAAAGAGCGTCGGCACCGATCTCTTTCAGTAAAGTGGCCTGATGCACGTGAAAGGTATGCGAGGAAGAGGACTCCGCTGAATCGGGGAAGTCCACGCTGATCGGAAAAGGCCGCACAACTGTGCTGTGACCTCGCTGGCACACAGCAAAGCGCTCCCACTCGATGCGCGCTTCGAGTGCGGCGTTCACAGTTTCCAGGAAGTTGTCGCAGTGTGCCTGAACATGAAAGCCGATAAGATCAGCCCCGAGCATGCCCTGCAGCAGTTCGTTCTGCCACGGGCAGATGCCGAAAGCCTCCGAGTTAGGCCAAGGAATGTGCCAGAAAATACCGACGCGCGCATCGGGGCGGCGCTCCCTGATTAGCTTGGGCAGGAGCGCGAAGTGATAGTCCTGCACAATTACGACCGGTTGTTCGGTATCGGCCATCTCTTCGAGCACGGCTTCGGCAAACAGCGCGTTCACTGCTTTGTACTGCTCCCAATCAGCCGCGCGGAACGTGGGGCGCGTGTGTGCGATATGGCAGAGCGGCCAGAGTCCTTCGTTGGAGAAACCGAGGTAGTAACCCTTTTCCTGTTCCTTGTTCAGCCAGACGCGGCGCAACGAGTAGCGGGGGTTCTCTGGGGGAACACGGAGGCGATTCCTGCGGTCTACGGTTTCACGGTCGGCACTGCCACTGCCATGGGCAACCCATGTGCCATCGCATGCACGCAGAATCGGTTCCAGTCCAGTAACGAGGCCGCTTGCAGGCACGATTGTCTTAATCGAACGGCCGTCACGCATGTGCATATACGGTTCGCGGTTGGCGACGACAAACAACCGACTCCCTTTTAACTTCGTTTGCAGACATACGGCAAGGCGCTCCGCGGTCCAGGATGACTCAGCGCTGTCGCGCAGGCGGGCCTCGCGTTCAGCAGACGCGCGTGCATCAGCCAGAGTCTTGGCGAAGAATGCCGCCTCGTGCGTCAGCGCACCGAAAATTTCGGCTGAAGGCGGGGTGCCTTCGGGAGTGCGACCGTGGCGCAGTTCGCGCATCCACGCGGTCGTGCGTGAGATGGGCCTCATAACGCTGCGCTGGAAGACCAGAAGTGTTATCAGTGTCACCAGGCAGACCTGCACTCCGAGGCGAACCGATGTTTCTCGCCAGGCGCGCCAAGTGGAGGCGGTTATGTAGCTGGCGTCGTGAACGACGAGCAAGCCACCAATCACCTTGCCATCTTCATTGTGCAGTGGATCGGCGTGAAAGTGGACAGACTTACCGTCCATCCGAGTGAATTGGCCGAGTCTGCGGTTTTCGGCCATCGCTCGTGCGACCAGAGGCAGTTCATCTGGAATCTTCGACGCGAGCGATGACGAGATGGCGATGGCGGGTGTTTGCTGATGTTTGAAAACCGCAACGCCGACCAGGTGGTTGTTGTTACGTCCGAATCGCTCGACGGTACGCGAGATTGGTGCCGTCGCGTTCGCCGCCAGCAGCGTTTCGATGTTTTGCTCCAGGCTTTCGGCGAAGACCTCTGCGCGCTTTTCAAGTTCGCTCCGGAAACTGCGTTTTTCCTGCTTTATCTGGTAGTAGGAGGAAAAAACAGAGACGAGCAAGAGGCAAATCACAAGCAAAGAAATCAGGCGCAGCACTAGTCGCACAGAGTACCTCCTCGGTCGCGTCCACCTACCAGATCTCAGCTGCGCATCGCGCCGAAATGGCGCAGCAAGCGGCGCGGCTCGGAATCCGGTTCTCCGCTGTTCTCGCTCTTACGCGGCTGACATCAGGGTCTTCGATGTTGCCAAGGCGCTTGTTCCAAGCGTGCGTGGATCAAGACTGCCCATCAGAAGATTAAGGAGACAACTGAGGGCAGAGTACTAGAGAGAACGTTTCTTCTGGCCTAAGCGAACTACTTACGCGACTGCCTAGAATTCTCCTAGTGAAGAGCCGGAAGAAGAAACACGTGTTGTCCGAGAAAAAAGCCACGGCTTGCACCGTGGCTTTTTTGGGGACGGACTGAATTTTCCGAGAGGTGGAACCTTCTCGGTCGATGCAAGCGTTACTCCGTATCGACTCGAACTATGGTGGGATCGGGTAATCCCGACACGCCCGAGTATGCGACGGCACCAAGGTATCTGGTATTCGCAGCCAGTCCACTGAACGTAAGATTGATTGATCCAGTTGCACCCGTAGTCGCCGTTCCCGGAGCCGAAACGGTCATATTGCCGACATCGTTCGAGCCGAGCAGCCAGGAGAACAACGTGAAGCTCGCGGTGTCGGGCACGCCGAAGCCATGCACGTAAACCGTATAGCTTCCCGCCGCCGGGTTGACCAGGTTTACTTCTTCCGCGGAAGTACCGCCTGCACTCGATCCCACCAGAGTGCTGCCCCTATAGACGTACAGGTCTAAATCGCTGCTTGGCGACACGTTTTCATCGAATAGCGAGAACCTTGCGTAGGTGGTGCCCGCCGCGATGGTAACGGGAAGGGCCACAACGCCCGGTCCTCCGATTACAAACGTGTCGGTGGGATCGTCGGAGATTGATTGGCTCGTGGTCTCCGCTGGTATGAGACCGCGTGCCGTTCCAGCGAACGGGCCGTCGTACCCGAACCTAACGTTGTAGCTGATCGGCGCGCCTGTTCCGGACACCTGCAGTGGTGCCGCGAGGCCCACTGGACGCACGGTGACAGGGATGCGGACCTGGTTCGTCCCTTCCGACCACGTCAACTGCCCCGCAGTGTAGCTGTTTAGGGCAGCTGAAGTGCGTGTGAACGTCACTTCGTATGACTTGGTCTGACCCGGGTTCAAGGTGAGCGATGCAGGACTTACACTGGTGTTGACGCCCGATATTCCCGCTACCGAAGCTGTATATGTCGCTGGGGATTGACCAACATTAGTTACCTTGCGTTTGACTTTCTGAACGCCAGCCATGTCGCCGATTGCGATTGATGGGACGTTCAAGTCGCTTGCGTCGAGTGAGAATCCCGCCTTCTCCAATGTTCCGCAGGTAGACGCCGCCACGCCGGTCGTCGTGCCGCAGAGAAACGCAAGCCAGTCGTCGAAACCGGAGTTGTAGACCAATCCGGGATTCACTGCCTTGTTAGGGACGACGTGTCCGGCGCCTTGGCGGAATATGACAAGCGGGTGAGTGTTCGGACCGTCCAGGATGTCAGACGCGCTGGTCATGAGCGCCGACTTGATCGCCATCGGCGTCCAGTCCGGATGCTGCTGTTTCAATAGCGCGGCGATGCCGGCGATGTGCGGTGCAGACATCGATGTGCCGCTGTAAACATTGAAGGAGAAGCCGTGATTTCCAGGCGGTGCCACCGAGGCCAGTATGTCCTGACCGGGCGCGATTACGTCAGGCTTCAGCAGATCGCCACCGCCGGCAGCCAAGGGTCCGCGGGAAGAAAACGAAGCGGTGAAAGGTGCTTGAACATCGAACAAGATCGTTGCCTGGTTGATAGTTGCCGTCGCGCCGGGCGTAGCTGCATAGGCCTTAACTGCTGCGCGGTCGGAGTCCGCCAAGTGGACGGTTGGAACAAAGTGAAAATCAGCGTTCAACGAACTGGGGCTGGTATTAACGAGCAGCACGCCCGCACCACCGGCTTGCAGAACAGCCAGGCTCTTGTTAACGCGAGCGGTGACTCCGCGATCACAAACCACGATCTTTCCGGCTACCTTTGCGGGATCCAGAACTGGCGTTCCGCCGTTGTCGACGGCTGCGAAGCAGAGCCTCACCGCTGTGGGATCAGCTCCAGGCAAGCCTGCTGCCGCTGCATCAATCAGAGGCCGAGGACCGAGCGCGGAAGCAACCGACGCGCCGGTGTAAGACGAGCCGTTGCCCAGTGTTGTCGTTGCTTGCCCGTTCCGATTGTGAGTACCGGCCGCTACGGTTGTAAGCCAAGGACCCGGGTGCGCAACGGTGCTTGTGGTTGGACCGCTGTTGCCGGCCGAAGCTGAAACGAATACGCCGGCATCCGCAGCGAATAGGAACGACACCTCCGCGGGGTCCAGGAAGTTGGTTTGAGATCCGCTGACGGAATAGTTTATGACGTCGACACCATCCGCAACGGCCTGATCTATGGCGGCCACCAAGTCAGAAGTGAAGCCGTTCGATTGTGAGGCGTCCTGGTTAGACCACAGGGCTTTGTACACCGCGATCCGGGCGCGTGGAGCCATGCCGCTGGTGGTTCCGAGTACGGCCGCTGGGCCATTTGTAGTCACGTTGTAGTTTCCGCCAGCAGTTGACGATGTGTGCGTGCCGTGGCCGTTGTAGTCGCGGGGGGACGCAAACTCCCAGGGCCGCTGAGTCTTCAGCCCGGCGTTGCCGCCCCATGCTGCATTGAAATATTGGGCACCGATGAGTTTCTGGTTGCAGTTTGAAGCGGTGAATTGCTCGCCCGGCACACACTTGCCGTGCCATCCAGAGATCTGCTGGTAGCTTAGTTTCCCGTCCTTTGAAGCGTTGCCGTTCGCTCCGGTTCGGTCGCTGTAACTGAGACTTTCCGGCCACACGCCGGAGTCCACTACGCCGATGATGATGTTCTCACCGGCGTTACCCACGCCGCCCACCTGTTGCCACAATCCTCCGGGCTCGTTCAGTTTGAGGAACGTCGGCGTGTTGGACGTGTCGGCGAATTGGAGTTCATCCTTCGTAACGGCCACAACGCCGGGGGCCGATTTTATAGCCGCTGCTTGCGCGGGGGTTAATTCCGCAGCAAAGCCGTTGAAAGAGTAGCGGTAGTCGTAAATCTTGCGCCCGCCACCCGCGCTCCTAAGAGCGCCATTGTGCCGTTCATCCAAATAGGAGACGTAAGCGACGACCTGAGGTGATGTGGGATCGATCTTGCGTCCTCTTGCCGGCTTCGTTGCTGCCAGACCAGAAATGCCGCCCCTGTAGGACACGACAGGGGAATCGACCATCTGCACGATATAGACATTGTTCTGAGCTTTTCCGCGCCGTCTGACTGTGTCCGGCGCTGAATCTTGGGCGCTGATTTCCACTGTGCTGAACAAGATTGCCAGCACAGTGAGCATGTAAACCGAACGTTTCATCGGGTGCTCCTCAGGCAAGAATGTGACTTTAGGTCACGCCAGCATCGCTGGCGCAGTGCCACAGGCGGGGCCGAGAAACGCTCCTGCAGCCCAATGGTGCTTACCGAGTTGCTTCACGGTCCTTTCGCAACCTGTTCGGACCGAGGGCTGTACGACAGCAGTTACACCGGCCAGCATCTCGGATGTAAGTAGGACAGAGTGGGTTTTCTAGGTTTCGGTCGAGATTCAAAGGAGGGGCTAAGCTGCCGTGGAGCTCACATTGGGGATGGGAATCGAGGCGCGCACGCACGTTCCGCGATCGGCTATAGAACTTACATTGAGAGTCCCTCCCAGCAGTTCAGCCCGCTCTCGCATCGACCGAAGGCCAAAGTGCGTGTCGCCGGAGTTTGTAACCTCGGCGAGCGAGAATCCGCGTCCGTTATCCTGGATGGTAAGCTCCAGACGGGATTGCCGTAGTCGAAAGCAGATGGCTGCTCGTGTTGCGCCGGAATGACGAGCCGTATTCGACAACGCTTCCTGAACAATCCGATAGATGGACATTTGCGTGGCGACCGGCAGGGATAAATGCTTGACGTCCTCCAGATCCAAAGTCGCGGCAATGCCATAGCTTGACTGCCAATCAAAGATCAGGTTTTGCAGCCCCGCCTGCAGCCCATCCCGCATATCCAGACCGGTGAGACCTCGCGTAAACCGACCGACTTCTTTCAGAACGCGCGAGGCGATTGCTTTCAGGCGGCGCGCATGAGCCTGCGCCTCTCGAACGGACTTCACATCTGCGATGTTTGACAACCCTATGGCCAGAGCAGTGAGTAGCTGAGTTGCGCCGTCGTGCAACTCGCGCGCACTTCGCTGACGTTCCCGTTCCTCTGCCCAAACGATCTGCTCCTGGAGCGCAACGGACCTCTCCCGTTCCTTTGACGTGGGGTGAAGAACATGTACGCACACGCCTGAACCGCAGGCGTACACTTCACCTTCAAATATACCGAGGTTAGGAATATCGGCGGAAAAGTGAACACGACGTGATTGCTTCGCGCTCAAGCGCAAAGCGTGGAACATGTTCGTGCCTATGATGCTCGGGAACTCGTCCCAGATTATCTTTCCTATTAGGTCGTCACGGCTGCGAGACCACAACTCCTCAAAGCGCCTATTCACGTATGAGAATCTCCACTGTTCGTCCAGCGCGAATACCCCGTCACTGACTGAATCCAGAAGTTCGGAGATCCGCTCGCCCGCAACCTGAAGTGCGCGTTCGGCGTGCTTGCTTTTCGTCGTGTCATGGAAGATCAGCCAGAGGGCACCGGGTTCTGCGGGACAAGCTCGAATACGAAACCACCTCTGAGTGTGCTCATGGTAGTGCTCGGCCTCGGTACAAGCTCGATCTCGGATCGCCCTAGTCAGTGCGTCCTCAACCGCGCGTCCTTGAAGTTCGGGAACGACATAGCTATACAGCTCTCCCACTGCGTCGGCTTGGCTTATGCCGGGCGCATGATCGGTGATCCCTCTGAATTGAGTGATGCGAAGGGATTCGTCTAGCACCAAGAAGCCGTCAACCCAGTCCTCAGTCCGGCTGAAGCCCGTCTCGCTTGCTGGAGTCCTTTTGGCAGACATGTTCGGCTACTCACGACTAATACGCCGGCAACGGATGCGGCATCCAAAGGGGAATGATGTAAGGGAAGCATCTTGACTGACATGTGTTGGCACCCAGTCCAAAAAGAAGGCGCTTAAGTCGAGATGTGGCCTGGTTTGAACACCAAGATTGGACAAACAGCGCTGGGGTAAGAACCCTGTTCGTCAGAATAGCCGAGGCAAGCCAAGTCCAAAACCGGTTGCAGGGGAGAACTCTGGACTGTAAACATGTTGCATGGTCATCCATGCCACTCGTCGATCATTTACTTCTCGTAGGCGTCTCTTTCCGATATTCGCATTTCTTACGGTTCTGGTTCTTGCGCCAGCAACGCTGATGGCGCAGCAGATCACGACTAGTGGGAGGCCGGCTCAGCTCGATGTGAGGGCTGCGGGGGAGGCAAGCATCCGGGTCACACTGAAGCCTGTGGATCTGCGTGAGATTCCCGCTAATCCCGCAGTGGTGGATCGGGAGTATCCTTCGCCTGCTATGAGTCTTCGCCAGATCACGGCTCCTCTGAAGCGGAAGGTTGGTACGTTGAACGTGGAGGTACGACCGAATCCGCTGACGTTGGTTGTGACCAGCGCGAAGGGCGAGCTTGTGCAGGAGATTGTGTTCGAGAACGATGGGAATCTTACTTTCAAAACTGGCAATTCGCCGATCCTCGGAATGGGAGAAGGCGGGCCGCGCCCGGAGCGCGGAAAGTCGTGGCGCGAACAGAAGGTGCAGTTTGATCGGCGCGGTTTGCTGGACATGATGGAGCCGCGCTGGCAGAGCGATATGTATGGCTCTCGAAACCCTGTCGCGATGCTGCTTGGCACCGAGGGCTGGGGAATCTTTGTAGCGGCACCCTGGGTGCATGTGGATTTGCGCAACGCGGAACGGGGCGTCTTCATGCCTTTCAAACCGACAGGGAAGGAAGCTGCGCCACAGAATGCTGAGAATCAGCAGCAGAACGCGGGCAAGGGACTTCCGCCGATCGACAAAATCGTGCCGGGGCTATACGACTTTTTCATCTTCGACGCGCACGATCCAGCAAAGGCGCTGAAGGATTATTCAATGATCACCGGTCCGGCAGTGATGCCGCCAAAGTGGGCACTCGGCTTCATGCAGTCGCACCGGACGCTCGAAGATGAAAAGCAGATGTTGGGCATCGTCGATACATTCCGTTCGAAGAACATCCCGATCGACGCAGTGATCTACCTCGGCTCCGGTTTCTGCCCACGCGGCTGGAACAAGCCGCAGCCATCGTTTGAGTTCAATCCGGAGGTATTCCAGCGCGATCCGAAGCTCGTTTTGGCTGACATGCACGAAAGGAACGTGAAGGTAATCGTGCATACGGTGCCTTGGGATCGAGACAAGTTGCCCACACTGCACGGAACGATTCCCGCCAAACCCGACGAGAAGCTCGATTCGTCACACATCCAGAACTACTGGACACAACACGTTTCGTTGATCAAGGCGGGCATCGATGGATTCTGGCCGGACGAAGGGGACTGGTTCAATCTGCACGAGCGCATCAAGCGCCATCAGATGTACTACCAGGGATCGCTGTGGACGACGCCAAATGTTCGACCGTGGAGTTTGCAGCGGAACGGGTACCCGGGCATCGCGCAGTGGGGCGGCTGGGTGTGGTCGGGCGATACCGAATCTTCGTGGAAGACGCTCGAAGCTCAAATCGCCGTCGGACTCAACTACTCACTCAGCATAGGGCCGTACTGGGGCTCGGACATCGGCGGGTTCTACCCGAACCGCGAACTGACGGGCGAGCTGTTTGCGCGGTGGTTTCAACTGGGCGCGTTCAACGGATCGTTCCGCTCGCACGGACGAACCTGGTGGACACGCTTGCCGTGGGGGTGGGGCCTGTCGGATATGGGGCCTCGCGAGCACGGCAATACGAATGCTCCGCTGCCGGAAGATAGCCCGAGGCAGATTCCGCAATCCGAGATGAACAATCCGGCGATCGAGCCAGTCGCTCGCAAGTACGCGGAGCTGCGCTATCAACTAATGCCGTATACGTACACGCTTGCGTGGGAAGCAAGGAATAACGGGCTTCCGCTGCAACGAGCGCTGTGGCTGCACTATCCCGATGATGAACGAGCCCGCGGTGTGGGGGACGAGTTCTTATGGGGACGCGACCTGCTGATCGCGCCGGTCTATAAGAAGGGGGTGACTTCGCGCGAAGTGTATCTGCCGAAGGGCGAATGGTACGACTGGTGGACGAATACGAAAACGACGGGCGGACGGACCGTAAGCCGCGACGTTGATCTCGCCACAATGCCGATTTACGTGCGCGCGGGTGCGATCATACCGTTCGACCCCGTTCGTCAGTACACTGCGCAAGAGGTGGACGAGCCGACGACGCTGAGGGTGTATCGCGGTTCGAATGGCGAGTTTACGCTCTACGACGACGACGGCGTCAGCCAGGAGTACCTGACCGGCAAAGGCACATGGACGCGCATCACCTGGAACGATGCACAGCGTCAACTGACGCTCGAGCCGGGCGCTCCCGCCGGCATGACGAACGTCACGGCGAAACGCACTTTTCGCGTGCAGGTGTTGCCGGACGGCAAGACCACTACGGTGAACTATACGGGGAAGCGAGTTCGGGTGAACCTGTAGCCGGGATGCGGAATGCGGTCGGGGAAGTTGAGCATCTGCGTAGCTCAACTTCCCCGAGCTGTAATGGCGCTACTGTATAGCCGAGCAGGTGCCCTTCGCTTTTGAGTGGTTGATCGTAACAGGAACCGGGTTTGGCGCTAACGCTTCCCACTCCTGGACGCCGAGCGCGGCGTTCGTCTTGCCATCAGTTGAGGCATTCAGAACCGCACGGAGGCACGAAGTTGTCACCGGACCGAACGACACTTCGTTGAAGTCAGTTGTCGAACTGTTGTAAGCCGAGGCGTTCGGCACACTCTGCCATGCCGATCCGGTCCAGTATTCCAGGTGCCAGTCCTTCGGTGCGGCAACACCGTCTGCAGAGCCAGGTCGCCGATCAGCCCAGAACAGAATGCGGGAACCGTTGAGAGTGACCGGCTTGTCCCACTCATATACAAGCGTGTAGCTCGGGGCATTGTTCGTTCGGTTCCAGCTACCCCACATCTGCGGTGGCAGCGGATTTCGGGTGGTGCGTCCGTCATTCAGAGCGGCGATCCAATACTGCACCGGGATCGGTTCGTTCGACGCCGATGCCCTGGCAGCCGGTGCGATGTTGCGCTGCGGCGGAAGAGTCGTCGGCCGGGCCGGAGTCGGTTCGGTCTTCCGCAGACGGGCAGGTTGCACGTTGTCATCCCACTTGACTTCATCAATCGCGACGCTCCTGCGAAAGTGGCCGCCATCCTTCGCGTCGGCCGTGTGATACGCGATGTACCACTTGCCCTTGAACTCCACGATGCCGGGGTGAGATGTAGTCGACGACACCGGAGCCAGCATCACGCCCTGGTAAGTCCACGGTCCCAGCGGAGAAGTTGCCGTGCCCCACGCGATGCAGGCGTGATACAGAGCAGGCGTACACTCCGAATCAGGACCGGCGTTGTTTCCCGCGTAAACCATGTAGTAGGTGCCCTTGCGCTTGAAGAACCAAGGCGCTTCGAAGAAGCCCTTGAGGGTGGTGACCGAGACCACGTCTCCCTTCAGTGTCACCATGTCCTTTTCGAGTTCCACGCCTCGCAACTGGCCGAACGTTCCCCAGTACATGTAAACACGTCCATCGTCGTCGATCAGCACCGTCGGATCGATGTTCTGCATTCTGGCCGAAGCCGGTAGCGACTGCGAAACGATCGGACCCGCCGGATGCGCATCGGTCCACGGACCGAGCGGTGTATCGGAAACTGCGACACCCACACCGAAGCCGTCGCGGGTTGTCGGGTTCGCTTGCATCACCGGCGCGTAGAAGTAGAAGCGTCCGTCCGCTCCCTTCACGATCTGGCTGGCATAAGCGCGCCCGGGCGCGGCCCATTTGAACACCTGTTCCGGGCGCAGCACACTGGGGTAGTGGACCCACTCCTTCGACGCTGGGTCCTTCGTCGCCAGCACCTGCCACTCCTTCATGATGAAGTCGTTGCGGCCCTCAGGCGCCTCGTCGCGACCAGCCAGAATGTAAAGGGTGTCACCCACCACAAGTGGCGCGGGATCGGCCGAGTAATAGGCTCCATCAGAAAGGATGGGGTTGTGATCCGCATGAATCGCTCTGGGCGTGAGATTAGAAGGAACCGGAAAGCTCGGCCCAGAACCGGCCTTCGGTTCTTTTGCCGAAGGCTGCGCATTCGGCGACGAGGCTGCAGCCAACAACGTCAGGGACGCTATGCAAACATAGCCAAGTAAAAATAGAGTTGAACGTTTCATAATCGGTGCCGATCCGTGGCAGCGTGGGGCAAGAGTGTTCGTGAGGAATAAAGCTGCTATAACTTTCGGCTTGTCCGAACATTCCGTCATCGAGCGCTGCCTACGATGTAAGCTGATGCGACACGACGTGCAAACGCACGATCGCGAATGACACGGTGCTGCCATCGGGCGCTGCATCGGTCTGAACGTCGTGTACTCCTGCATCATCTACTACCAATCCCGAACCGTCTACGAGTTTTGGTCTTCAGCGCCACAACGCCTCAGCGATCCATTCCTATTGACCTTCCGCTCCGTCCAGCTACAATGGCTGGCATCATCAGGCAAACGTTATCCCACTCGCGACCGGCGTGACCGGACGAGCAGCAAAGGGGTTTTTGAGGTGACTAAAGTAAACGGTTTCTCGCGTTTTGTACTGGCCACGATGCTTCTCAGCTCCGTGCTGGCGTTCGCGCAGTTCGGCCAGCCGGGCAAGTCCATCGGCAAGATATCGATACAAGGCGAACTCATCGTCATGGAGTTAGACGAAGGCGCGCTCGGCCATGCCAACCTCTTTGATCTCGCCGGCCGCACCCTGCGCTTCACTCCCGGTCCTGCGGGTTATAAAGTCGAAAACCTCGCGCTCGTCTGGGACGCCGAGTTCGGCCCCGAAGTGAAGGACTCCGAAGTGAAGCTAAACAAATTAAGCTTCCCTTTCTCGGGTAAAAGTTGGGACGCGTTCACCCTTGCCGACACCGGCGTAATCAGCTTCGGTCCGGGCGGGCGTGCTCAAGGCGCAGACCCACGAGGCCAGAGTCCGCGCTCGTCCGCGGGTTTGCCGTTGGAGCGCTTCTCCCAGTTGGGCGAGGCGGCACACGACATCATCAACACCGTGCCGGCGATCTGCGTCTTCCTGAAGCCGCGCATGTCCGGTGCCCATTATGTGAAGGAGTTGCCGGATCGGGTTGTCATCACTTGGGACGTCACCGAGCCCTACGGCAATATCCAGGACTTCACCTGGGTAAAGACCACGAATCGCTTTCAGGCCGTGCTGTACAAAGACGGTTCGATTGACATGTCGTATCAGCAGCTCGCCGCCAAAGACGCAATCATCGGGCTGTACCCGACCGTGAACCCCGCTGCCGAGCGCGTTCTCGCCACGGTCAAGCACACGCCGAAGCCTGAAGTCGCGCCCCAAGGAATTCGGAACGTCAAGGTATCGGTCCTGGACAACATGCTCCTGAAGGTGACCCTTGAGGCCGGTAGCCCGGTGGCTTCGCCGGTCGAGGCAGGTGCGCCTGGTGCCTACCGCATCACGATCCGCAAACCCGACGGTTGTTGCAAGGTCGACTGGAGTGTTCTGCGCTTCGGACCGCGACGCGGGAGACAGGCTGGGAGACCGCCCCGCTACATGGCCTTCGGAACGGGAGTACTTCCTGCGGTTGAGGCCAGCGGTAACGTCCTCTCAGTCCAGGGAACCTTGCCTGCTGAATTGAAGGACGCCGCGAAGCTGGATATACAGGTGGAGGTGCCGACGCCCGACTCTCCTTCCGAAGTCGTTGACCAGGTCCTTGTGCGCGGCGTCAAGCTGGCCGGTATTCGCAGCCCCGAGGTGGATCTTTCATCCCTGAACCCGAAGGCGGGGACGTTCCCCATTGTGTACGAGTCGTTCCACTATCTTGCCCTGCCGAACCCGCGCGATCTGGCCTGCACGGTCATTAAGTCTCTTGGCGACAAGTTCGACTTCCTGGCCTACTACAGTGACTTCCGCATAGACAATCAGGAAGCGGGCACGCCGAGCACGGGACCGCTCGGCGGCAATGTGACTGGCATCGGCGCGACGCAGCGCGGGCTTGAGAGCTACTGCAGCGCGGGTCGGTTCCAGTGGAGCTTCGTCCAGCCGGTGTATGCGCAGTCCGCCCAGATGCAGGAGTATCCGCCCGCGGATGCGCCCATGGGCAACACGCACGACATCACCTTCTATCAGCGACAGCTCGGCGAGCGCACGCTCGATGGCAAGATGAATCCGTACAACTACGCCGTCTCACAAATCGCGCACGAACTCGGGCATCGCTGGAGCGCGTTCGTTTCTGCCAAGGTAAATGGAGAGACGATCCAGCTCGGGCCCACGCACTGGGCGCGCGGCCTGCATGCCCCTGTAGCTTTCCCCTACCAGCGCCCGATCGAGGCTTCGCTCATGGGCGGCAGCTACTGGCAGGACAATTTCGACGGCACGTTTACCCAGCTCGACGACGACTACTACGTGCCTGCGACCGGCTGGTCCTATCTGGAGCTTTACCTCATGGGCCTGATCAGCGCAGCCGAGGTGCCCGATTTCTTCATGCTGAAGAATTTGACGCCCGCCGGCCGTGACGCGAACGGGCACCCGATCTTCAAGGCCGACCGCACCAAGATCACCATCCAGGACGTGATCGCCGCGGAAGGCCCACGAACCCCCGACGTGCGCCATTCGCAGCGCGACTTCAACACCGGCATCGTCGTGATCGTTGAGAAGGGCAAGCAGCCCAGTGCCGAATTGCTGGAGCGCGCCGAAGGCATCCGCCGCGCCTGGATTCATTACTGGGACACCACCACCGGCCACCGATCCACGATGACGGCCACGCCGAATCCGGCATCCAGCGCCGTCGGCAAGTGAGGAACAGCGTGACAAGCTGACACTGACCAGTGGCCACCAACCGGTGGCCACTCGGCTTTTGGTCAGCCCTACGGGAACAGCGCGTTAGTTTCGTGAATGCAGAGCGTGCCCAGTATTAGCGGGCGAGTTGGTGTGGCTCCAAATAGGCTTGGTTGACTACTGCACGGTCTCGTCGTCAAACAGTTCAACAATCAACATGGCGAACGAGCCACGTGGGGTTACAAGCGCAATGAAAGTGAGACTCTCGCACGTTCTAGTACTTGTCTTTGCCGCGGTCGCTACTTCGACGGCGCAAATTACGATCACGACCCAGCCGGCACGGCCGTTGATCGAGAAGACCGTTTTCGGGCAGGAGCTGCACGTTGATTTCCGGGTTGAGAGCTCGGCAGAAGAACCGCTTGTCCTCCGTAGCGTTGAGGTGAAAGCGTTCGACAAAGCCGGAAAGCTGCAGTATGCCCGATTCATTGACTCTGGTGGGTTCAGTCCGGCGATTCTCACAATCCCTCACCGGGAAGTCAAACGCGGGATGCCGCTATTGCTATTTAATCCGATTCACACCTTTCCCTCTTACCTTGATACAAGCGACCTTCGTTACAAGTTCGAATTCACCCCTGCTGATAAACGGGCAGCGCCGCCTATTAAGGTTGATCTGGCAGTTCGCCCCATCAATTACGAGCCGAAAACATTGCTTCTGATCCCCTTGAAGGGCCTTGTTTTGGTCGGCTCGGGCCACGACTTTCTGGCCCATCACCGGCGTTACGACTACCTCGTCGCGAACCATCGCATAGGGTTTCCCGAATCGAATTTCATGCGCCAAGCATGGGATATGTACCTGGTCGACGAGAAAGGAAACAAGTGTCGTACCTCGTGTGGATCTATGGCCGACTATTACGGATACGGAGCGCCCGTCCGCGCTCCCGCAGATGGGACTGTCGTTCGGGTGGTCGACGGATTTCCAGATGATTTTGGGGGCAAGAACCTGTCCCTTGACGCAGTCAGGCAAAATCCCAATCTGTTCTTCGGGAACTTCGTGGCAATCAAGCACGCCGATAAGGAATTCAGCTTCCTTGACCACCTGCGGCCCGGCAGCATTCGTGTGCGTCCGGGAGACCGCGTCATGGCTGGCCAACAGATAGCCCAAGTGGGTTGCTCTGGGTCTGCCGAGGAACCACACTTGCATTGGGACTTTCGCGACAGCCCGGATGTCACGGCTGAAGGCGTGCCGGCACATTTCCGGGATTTCGAGCGAGTAATCGGTTCAAAGAGGATGAAGGAGAATCGTGCCGGAATCAACTCTGGCGAATTAGTACAGAGCACGAGATAAGGCTCTGGAAGGCAAGGGAAAAAAACGAAATGGTCGGGGCGGAGGGATTTGAACCCACGACCCCCTGCGCCCAAGGCAGGTGCGCTACCAGGCTGCGCTACGCCCCGACGATGTTCATTATAACGGAGACGAGACACAACACGAACCTGTTCTGCACGTTGGGAGAGATTGATTTCTACAAATCAGGCATTTGGTTTCGTCGGGTCGCTGGTCGTTGTTCGTTGGCAGGGAAGGGCGAACCACAGCTTCTCGACCCACAAAACCTGGCGGTGGTTAGCCAGCTCAATTTGCAGGCGGGATCGGTTGGTTGGAGCTTATCGCGGAGTGCCGGGATATAATTCATGTTTTGCGTATGAATGGTCCGCTCTACGCCCTTGTAGCTTATGTGAGAACTCCGGTTGGGGAATTTGTGGAGAAACTCAGGAGGGATCTGCATCCTGAGCATCCGGAACTCGCAGCTCACGTCACAATCCTTCCGCCGCGCCCCCTGCTTGGGACGGAGGAGGAAGCACTGCAGATAATCGCTGACGTATGCGGCAAGGTTGATCCGTTCGAGGTGACGCTCGGAGATGTTGAGAGCTTCATTCCGACGACCCCGACGGTCTTCATCCGCGTCGCACATGCGGGGTATCGCATGCGTGAGCTGCACGACCATCTCAACAAAGGCGCGCTGTTCACGGAAGAGCAGTGGCCGTATATGCCGCACCTTACGATCATCAAGCTGTCGGACGCCAGTCAGGCAAGTAAAGCCCTGGAGGTGGCCCGCCAACGTTGGGCCGACTACAGCGGTTCTAAGCGCCTGCTCATAGACGAAGTGACGTTCGTGCGCGGCGGTCGAGATCTTTACGAGTGGGACGATTTGGCTCCCATCCCGCTTGGTCGCAGTTTCGCATTGAAGTAGTTCGCTGGTTCAAGCGTGATCCCGCCTGCATGCCTTCGAGGTTTGGTCGAAGGCACCTTCCACCAAGGTACATGTCCTTAGTGCATGTTGCGCCGTAACGGGTTCGAAAGGAACATACACCATCGGGCGAGCTGTCCGCCCGGCACCGCAAGACGACTCCTGAAACTGCGGAAAGGTGTACAGCAATGCACATTGCAGTCTACGGCTCAGGTTATCTTGGCACCATCTTCTCTGGGTGTCTCGCCGATTTTGGCACGCCGGTCACCTGTTTTGACGACGATTCCTCGCGAGTTACGTCGGTAGCGCAAGGCAACATACCCTATTACGAGAGAAACCTTACCGAAGTGGTGCGCCGCAACGTCCGCGCAGGGCGACTGGCGTTTTCCACCGAACTGAACTCAGTCGTCAAAAAGTCGCAGGTCATCTTTTTCGCACAGGACTCTTCCAATTACGTTGAAGACCGGGCGTTGAAGATTGCGGAGATGGCGACCGACAACACAGTGCTCGTCCTTGTGACTCCGGTTCCGGTCGGGACCGCGAGCCGGATTGAGGAAAAGCTTCGCACAGCGGCTCCGGGGGTGACGATCGTGTCGCATCCGACGTTCTTCACGGACGGCTGTGCTGTTGAGGATTTCAACTGGCCTGACCGCATTTTGCTCGGCACTTCCTCCGGACATGCGGTACTGACGTTGAAGCAAATTTACCGTGCGCTGGTCATGAGGGGAGTTCCGATCATCGTCACCAACCACGAGACGGCTGAACTTGCCCGCGAGGCATCGACGGCGTTCGTTGCTACGAAGATTTCGTTCATAAATGAGCTGACGAGCTTGTGCGAAAAGGTGAACGCCGATGCAGTTGATCTTGCATTGGCACTAGGTCTGGATAAGAAGATCGCGCCGCGTTGTCTGCAGCCCGGCGCCGGGTTCGGAGGTCCATTCGTTGAATCTGACATGGATGCGCTCGTTCAACTTGCGACCGGGCAAGGAGTGTCTCTGAAGATTCTTAGCGCAGCAAGGGAAGTTAACCGTTCTCTTTCGGACCGAGTGACGGGAAAGATCTCGCGAATGTTGAACTCGGTTACAGGCAGGGAGTTGGGGCTTCTGGGGCTGGCGTTCAAGCCCAATACGAACTCCGTGGCAGGATCGTCGTCCATCATGCTCGCGCGAAGCCTAGCGTCTAAAGGAGCGCAGATCCGTGCTTATGATCCGGTTGCGATTCCGGATGCCATGCAGGAATTGGAAGGGACTGTGAAGTTTTGCGAGGACGCTTACGCGGCCGCAGAGGGTGCCGACGCACTCGTTGTGGGTACCGGGTGGCCGGAATTCCGCGCACTCGACTTCGACAAAATCAAACGCTTGCTCAAGCGCCCTATCATCGTTGATACCAAGAACTTGCTGGACGCCGGTAGGATGCGTGCGATCGGGTTTCAGTACGTGGGAATGGGAAGGGCTTAAGTCTCCTGTAACTTACTCCTGCTGTGTCGGGCGCGAGAGTTCGCGCCCTTTTTTGTGCTTCGCCGTAGCAACCCTGCAAGGTCGACCTACCAGCACCCGCGAAAACCTGCACTGCAAGAATTGAAATCAGAGACGTTGGACTGGAGGGGTAAATAAACAAGGATATGGGGTGGGTGGAGGGATTCGAACCCTCGACAGCCGGAGCCACAGTCCGGAGTTCTACCACTGAACTACACCCACCGCACTGTGTCCCTATTCTACACGAAGCAGAGTTCAAAATGGGAAGCATGAATCGCCAGATTGGCGAACAGAGTTGTTGAAATCGCATCTGATTGAGTGACGTGTTCGGGTGGGTGCTCATAAGCTCCGAACAGCAACGGACGCGTTAGTCACTCTATCAGTCTTGTTTTCCGGAACCGCCATGTACGGTATGGTGCCTCCAACCCCGCCCAGTGAATCCAAGCGGCTCGAGAAGCTGCGGCAGTATCGCATTCTTGACTCTCCTCCAGAGCCCGTATTCGATAATCTCACGCGGCTGGCGTCGCTTCTCTGTAACACGCCGATGTCGGTTATCACACTCGTGGACGAGCGGAGACAATGGTTCAAATCAAGACTCGGGATCGAGATTCGTGAAACGCCTCGCGAAATCGCGTTCTGTTCGCACGCGATCGAGGAACGTGATCTCTTCATCGTTAAGGACGCCCGTTCTGATCCTCGATTCGCGGACAATCCGATGGTGACCGGCGATCCTGAAATTCGTTTCTATGCTGGTGCACCGCTCACGGCTCCCGGAGGGTGCAATATCGGCACGTTGGCAGTGATTGACCGTGTGCCACGTGACCTCACCGACGAGCAACGCAAGGCACTGATGTTGCTGGCCAAGCACGTGGTCGATCAGCTAGAGATGAGGTGGAGCCTGGAACATCGGCATCAAGCACTTCGCGCCGTTGTAGAAGCGTGTCCGCTGGCCATAATCGGAGTGGACCTCAAGGGCAGAGTCTTAATGTGGAATGAAAGTGCCGAGCAGATGTTCGGTTACACCGAGAATGAGGTGAGGGGGAACCTACTCCCGATTATTCCCGCTGGAGAAGACACAACTGTTTTGAAAATGGCCCAGGCGACTGGTAAAGACATCATTCGAGACTTCGAGACCCGTAGAGTTAGGAAAGATGGTGTCCAGATCGACGTTTCAATCTCTGCCGCTCCCATGCTGGGCGAGCATGGTGAAGTCTTTGGGGTAATGGGGGTGCTCGAGGACGTAACGCAGCGGAAACTTGCCCGCGAACAACTGGAACGTTCGGTCTCACTATTGCGGGCGACGCTGGAATCTACTGCCGATGGGCTACTGGCCGTGGATAGGCAGGGCCACATCCTGATGTTCAACGAGCGGCTCGCCGAGATGTGGCATATACCGAAGGAGTTGCTCGAATCAGACGACCTGACCCAAGTCATCGAACAGGCGGCTCCACAGTTACGGGATCCGGAACACTTCATCGAAAAGATCCGTCGATTCCTAAGTGGCGAAGACTTTCAGACAGCAGACGTACTTCAATTCAAGGATGGGCGGATTTTCGAGCGTTACTCGCTGCCGCAGGTGATCGGTGGGGAGGTGGTTGGCCGTGTATTTAGTTACCGCGACATAACTCGCCGTACCCAGTTGGAAGAACAGCTACGTCACGCGCAGAAGATGGAAGCTATCGGACAACTTGCGGGAGGTATCGCGCACGACTTCAACAATCTTCTTAACGTCATTGTGGGTTACACCGCCCTTATTCAGGCGCGCGCCGGTAATGATCTTGGGCTCCTTGAGCACGCGGGACAAGTTATGAAGGCGGCTGATCGCGCAACTGCGCTCACTCGCCAGTTACTCGTATTCAGCCGAAAGCAGGTGCTGCAGACGCAGGTTCTCGATCTGAATAAGGTCGTCAGCGACTTGACGAAGATGTTGCCGAGGGTGCTGGGTGAGGACATCAGTCTGAGCGTACGGCTTGGCGCGGAACTGGGCAGTGTGAAAGCGGATCCTGGTCAAATCGAGCAGGTCTTGATGAATCTTTGTATCAATGCCCGTGATGCGATGCCTAATGGGGGCCAGCTTGAAATCGGGACATACGATCTTACTGTTGATGAGCAGATAGGTATCGCGGCCCCCGGAGACTATGTTGTTGTTTCCGTGCGTGATACCGGTCAGGGTATGACAGAAGACGTGAGAGCCCACATTTTCGAGCCATTCTTCACGACAAAGCAACCAGGCAAGGGAACGGGGCTCGGATTGGCCACCGTTTACGCGATTGTCCGCCAGAGCGATGGATTCATAGACGTTCAGAGCGAGCCAGGTCAAGGCAGCCTGTTCCGAGTGTATTTGCCACGCGTCCAGGACGGCACGCCGAGTGGACGGGCTTCTGAAGGCAGTTCCAGTCACGCCGGAGGCAGCGAGACTATTCTGGTGGTTGAAGATGAAGCAAGCCTGCGGGAACTGATAGTCCATGTTTTGAAACGCTGGGGATACACCGTGCTTGAGGCTCAGGATGGCGCCGAAGCGATCGGGTGCGCTGAAAAGCACGGCGGGCCCATCGATCTCCTCTTGACCGACGTGGTCATGCCGGGGATGAGGGGGTGGGAAGTGACAGAGCGCATACAACGAATAAGGCCCGACGTGAAAGTCCTGTATATCTCAGGTTACGCCGACGATCTCGTGCCGGGACGCAGCCGAATCGACCCTGAAGCAGCATTTCTTCAGAAGCCCTTCACGCCCGATGCACTTGCTAACAAGGTGCGCGAGGTACTGACAGCCGACTGATGCATATTGCTCCGGCTTCCGCCCCCACACAATTGACTCGGGTTCAGCTAGCGGCGACAATCCAGCTTGAGGGTCAAGCATGGGACATTATGCAGCGGCGGCCAGAGTGACGCATGACATGGTCACCACAGCCTTTGAAATAGATGGCTACAGGGTTGTCAGGAATCTCGGGATCGTACGTGGAATAGTGGTGCGTTCACGGTCTCTGATCGGGACCATTGGCGCGAGTCTTCAGACCATCGTCGGCGGCAACATAACGTTGCTTACACAACTGTGTGAGAGAACGCGGAGCGAAGCCTTCGAACTCATGATTCAGCACGCGTCCGATCTCGGTGCCAATGCAGTTATTGGCGCACGTTATGACGCGACAGAGGTAATGCAAGGAGTGACGGAGGTGCTTGCTTACGGAACGGCTGTAGTCGTCGAACCCGTCGGCCGCTAGAAGTAAGATGAACGAGAACGGCCCTGTCGACCGCCGTTCTCGTGGCGGTCACTCAAGAGGACAGGCACCCGGCCTGCCGGACATCCCTCAGGTTCCGCCGCCGCAGGCAGCGGCCGCTTTGGCCGTATTCGATGGCTTTGCCCCGCCCATCGAAAAAACCGAGATCTGTTGGTCCAAATTCGAGCTCTGGCACAGTGGGCAGCGTGTCTGAGAGTTCCCATACACCAGCGCCTCGAATCGCTTTTTGCAATCTTTACAAATGTATTCGAAAATCGGCATACGACTCCCGGTGGGCTACTCACAGTAGCCTGCAAGTCTTTATTAAGTGTGGCGCAAATTTTCGCGGTCTGTTTTACCGATTATAAATTGGACGAACCTGATTTGAAGACAGAAACAAACCTTAGTACGGGCCATTGCATTTGTGAGAAACGTGAAAATGTCCAGTCTCGTACGGGAGAAGTCTGTTTCGTACCGGGCAAGTTCGTTCCCCGTCGCGGGTTGCGTTCGGGGCATCTTCAGACTCTTGTCAGTCACGTCTTGCCCCGCAGGGATTCGCTTCCAGCGCCAGAAAGGCGCTTATTCCGCATAGAGGATGAGGTACAAATCGCCTGCGATTGCCACTGGCAAAGTAGTCGTCGAAACCGATTCACCGTGATCATAGTCCATGGGCTTGAGGGTTCCAGCGAATCACAGTATGTGATCGGCACGGCCAACAAGGCTTGGGCTGCCGGCATGAACGTCGTTCGAATGAACGTTCGAGGTTGCGGGGACACGGAATCGTTGGCAGCTACGCTTTACCACTCAGGAATGTCGGCTGACATCGGGGCCGTTGTGGACGAACTCATTCGGGAAGAAGGCTTGCCCCGGCTTGGACTGGCGGGGTTCTCGATGGGGGGCAACCAAGTGCTGAAGCTTGCGGGCGAGTGGGGCAGCGGAGTGATTGGGCCTGCACCGGAACAGGTGTCTGGAGTCGTTGCAGTGTCGCCAGCTATGGATCTATCCCTATCGGCGGACGCGTTGCATATGCCGGAAAACCGTATTTACGAGTGGCGCTTCCTTTTGTCGCTTCGCGCGCGTTTGCGGCGTAAGGCGCGATTGTTTCCCGGGCGTTATGAGATCAGGAATTGGTGGTGGCGCAGCATTCGGGACTTCGATAATAGGGTCACGTCAGTTCTGTCTGGTTTTCGAGACGCGGAGGATTACTACCAAAAAGCCAGTTCGGGACGAGTCTTGGACCGCATCACCCTGCCGACCCTGGTCATTCACGCTAAAGACGATCCGTTCATTCGTGTGTTACCGGAGACCCGCGCGAAGCTGATCTCGAATGACAACATTAGTTACGTCGAAACTGACCACGGCGGACACTGTGGTTTTCTGGGCAAGTGCGACGGTCACGACGGGCGCTGGGCAGAAATCCAGATCATCAATTTCTTCTTGGATCAGGAGAGACGACGTGGATGCTGACTGGTCCGTTGAGATGGGCCATGGTGACCCGGTTCTGGAGTTTCCATGGTCGTCCGACAGTCCGGGAGTCAAATTCTATGATTTGAAGCGCCATCCGGAATTGCTATCGAGTGTCCCTGAGGCGGTTGAGCACGAACCGATCGGCCATTTCCTGGCAGCGGTGAATGACGCGAATTCCATCTTCCAAACTGCGAAATGCGACGTTTGGGAGGAAACGGACCGTCCGTCAGGCCGGTTTCGGTTCTGCTCATACGTGGATGTGCTGTTTGCAAATCGCGATCGTCAGTTGTCGTTTGAAGCCCACGAAAAACTTGGCCGAGATCTCGTAGCTATTGTGGATCCGGTCGACCTGAACGATTGCTCAGCGGAGTTCATCGTCCGCAGGTGCTTCTACCATTTCGAAGGTGAGTCGGATTCGCACCCAGGGCTTTGCGTCACCTGTTATGTCAAGGGGTTCGGTTCTGCATCCCTCGATGCCCGCGCGAGGTGGGCCGAAGCACTCGCCGTCGTTTGCAAGGCTTTGTTGTCAGAAGCGAACTAGACCTGACCAGTCCGGACCGAGTCGCACTCGTTTGTGAATTCTGGAAACGATTATCAGGGGAGCCAAGCTATAATCATTGAGACCGGGGCGTAGCTCAGGTGGATAGAGCATCTGCCTTCTAAGCAGAGGGTCGTCGGTTCGAGTCCGGCCGCCCCGGCCATGTACCCCATCCTGCCTTTGTCATTCCGTGAAAGCAGAACGTTCATCACAAGCTGACGATGAATTGTCGTCTTTTCGTTCGCGACCGAACATCTGTTACGAGCCGGTGCGCTACATTGCCAAAGTTGCGAACGCCAGACCGAGGACACCATCGGTGACGTACCGAACTTCCACAGGGACAGTGTGACGGATATTGCTGAGCGGCTCGACCACAGTAATCCTCATCTGCGTGCCCGCCACTAGACCGGAGGTTGGAACACCGGAGTCGAGCAGGACCGACATTCCGCCTCCGCCGACTTGCTCAACAAAGCCGAGTCTCAGCCCGGCTTCGTTGAGCGCGATAGCTTCCCGTTGCATTGAAAGACGTTCGAATTGCCGCCGATTAGAAGACATCGATGATCCTGTTCTGCTGCAGATTATATTTGCGCAGACGATGTTTTCAATCATTGAGTGTCTCCGGCGCGCTGAGATTCACTTTCCTCCAAGCACCAATTTCGCAATGGTGGACAGTTGCATGTTCGAGGTTCCTTCGTAAATCTTGCCGATCTTCGAATCACGGAAGTATTTCTCGACGGGGTAATCTCTCGTAAAGCCGTATCCCCCGTAAATCTCGACGGCGAGAGAAGCGACACGCTCGGCAACCTGGGAGCAGAACAGCTTGGTCATGGCCGCCTGTTTCACGAAGTCCATGCCTGCGTCCTTCATGCGTGCTGCGTTGTAAACCATGAGGCGGGCGGCCTCGATTTCCGTTCCCATCTGTGCGAGTTGGTACTGAATTCCTTGAAAGTCGGCGATAGGCTTACCGAACTGCTTGCGTTCCTGCGCGTACCGGAGCGCATATTCCCAAGCACCCTGCGCCAACCCGAGCATCTGAGCGCCAATGCCGATGCGCCCTTCATTCAAAGTTTCGATCGCGATCTTGTATCCCTTGCCTCTTTCGCCCAGAACATTGCCGACCGGAACGCGGCAGTTATCGAGGATCAGCTCGCAAGTGCTCGAGGCACGTATGCCCAGCTTGTCTTCCTTTTTGCCGACTGTGAATCCGGGGAAACCCTTCTCAAGGATGTACGCTGTGATGCCGCGATAGCCCGCAGCAGGATCAAGCGTGGCGAAGATGATGAAAAGGGAAGCCTCCTTGCCATTCGTGATCCACAGCTTTTGTCCGTTCAGGACAAATTCATCACCCTTGAGCTCGGCTCTGGTCTGGAGCGCGAACGCGTCGGATCCAGACGCCGCTTCGCTGAGGGCGTACGCGCCGACCCACTCGGTCGCCATTTTGGGCAGGTATTTCTTTTTCTGCTCCTCTGAGCCCCATCGAAGCAGTGCGTTATTAACGAGCGTGTTCTGCACGTCGACAACAACACCGGCTGATGCGTCTACACGCGACATCTCTTCGACGGCAAGAATCGCGTCGAAAAATTTTCCTCCGCTACCGCCGTAGAGTTCGGGGATTTCGATCCCCATCAGACCGAGCTGGAAGAACTTTTCGAGAAGTGTCTCGCTGAAGATCCCCTTCTCATCCATTTCACGAACGAGCGGACGGACGTTGTCCTGCGCGAATTCGCGGACGCTGTCCCGGAAGAGCTGTTCGTCTTCAGTTAATGCGACTAGGGGAGCAGGCGTAAGTGCCTGCTGTACGGATGTTTCTGCCATCTTTATGCCTCACCCAGAGAAATAAAGGACTGAGGATGATAGCAAAGGCGGGGTCTTTTCGTCAGAACAGGGGCTATAGGCGGATTGGCGTGAGCACGCGCGTAGCTTATTTCGGTTCTCGGCGATACACCACTCTGAGCTTGTCTGCGCCGATGATGCGCCTGACCTGCGCGCGGGCGTGTGCCGACCACGGACCCTGGCCGTCAAGCTTGAGGTACGCCTGCCAGTGCTTCAGCGCCTTCCTGGGTTCGCGCGTCTTTTCATACGCAAGCGCCAGGTTGTAATGAGCATCGGCGTAGGTTGGAGCCAGCAAAACCGCATTCTTGTAGGCTTCAATCGCGGCCGGTATGCGCGACGTCTCGTCGAGCACGTTGCCTAGATCGAAGTACGCGAGTGCGTACCTGGGAGACGCGGCGATTGCTTCGCGGTAGTGATGCTCGGCTGCCGCGAAATCCCGCCGGTGATAATAGATCGTGCCTACATTGATATGCGCAGCCGCGTGTAGCGGTTCGATTTCAAGCAGCTTCAGGTAAGTCGAAATGGCCTCATCTTGCGAAACAGGATCTTCTTCCAGAGAGATTCCGCGAGCGAACAGTTCCTGAACGGTCTCAGCAACCCGCATTGTTCTGACGTTCGCGGCTACAACCTTATCTGCCGGCGCGAAGTCGAGCATGAACTGTCCAGCAATAGGTTCCACAGCCTGACCTTCATGCCTGAACACGACGCGTCCGTGATACGAGTAGGTTCCCGATTCGAGCAGGGGATTCTCCATGCCCGAGACTTGCCGCTGCATAGCCTCGAGCGACTCTCGGATAACGGCAGGCCGCACGTGTTTTGCGCGGAGGTCCCTAATTTTCTTTAGCTGGATGAGGTCAAAAAAAGAAAAGAAGTCCCCGGCTGCAACCAGCCCGGCTTTCTGCCACTGCGCGAGCTGCTGTCCGGTAATCCGAAGAATCCGTAAGACGTCCGCCCGATGATAACGAGTCACGGTTTTTTCACTTCGAGCACGCCTATTATGGTGAAGAAATTACGAAAACCGCAAGCGGATTCTTAGCAGTTCGGCGGGCAAATGCATGAAAATACGTTCGATTGCACCTATGTTGCAGCAGTGCAATGTATTGTGGTGCTGGTGAAGCGAAGGAGGCATCATGTTCATTGGCCACTTCGGCCTTGCGTTCGCGGCTAAACGTGCGGCACCAAGAAGTTCGTTAGCCACGCTTTTTTCTGCGGCTGCATTAATTGACCTCGTATGGCCGGTCTTTCTTCTCGCGGGAGTGGAGCATGTGCGGATCGCTCCCGGAATAACTCGACTAACGCCGCTGGATTTTTATCACTATCCCGTAACGCACAGTCTATTGGCGGTCGCGGGTTGGTCGGTCCTATTCGGTGTCGGTTATTTTCTCTTAAGGCGCTACTTTCGAGGAGCGATCGTTGTCGGTCTACTGGTTACGAGTCACTGGGCGCTCGACGCGCTGGTCCACCGTCCGGATCTTCCCCTCGCACCCGGTGACCCGACAAAGATCGGGCTCGGGTTGTGGAATCATCCACCAGTCGCGATCCTTCTGGAACTGGCTATCTTTGTAGCGGGCCTGATTGTGTATCTGCGTACGACAACATCGCAAGACCGCATAGGGTCCGCAGCAATCTGGTCGCTTGCCGCCTTCCTGCTGATCACGTGGGTAGCGAATCTGGTTGGCCCACCCCCACCGAGCGTCAACGCACTTGCGTCAGTGGCCTTGTTGGCATGGCTGTTAATTCCCTGGGCAGCATGGGGCGATAGACACCGCACAGTCGGAAAACGCATTCAGCAGGCGTTCAGACCCTTTACGGCAAACGGCGCTGGCATTTAGAATCGTTCTCGACGCACGCCGACGTAGCTCAGTTGGTAGAGCAGTCGATTCGTAATCGACAGGTCATCGGTTCAAGTCCGATCGTCGGCTCCAGAATCAGCCCCGCCCAGTGGCGGGGCTTTGTCGTTTAGCAACCTGTGCGCAGCCGGTCGGTACAGGAATCCTGCTAAGGGGACTACAACGCACCCTCCGTCATGGTTAAGCAACCTTGCGCGCGTTTGGATTCATGCTGTGTAGCCGTGGTTCTGGAGGAGCCAGCTCTGGCTCTGGACCCATCGGGGTGGGTCGCTCAAGGTATCGCACTTCACCACCATCCACGTTCCCTTTAGCCCAAGCGCCAGACTGGCTTTGCGTACCTTGCGAGCAATTCCAGAACGTGACCGCGGCTTCTTTGTGCTCCAGGTCGCGTGGGAACGACACCGGGACTGGCGTCGATTCAATTCCATCGCGCTGCACTTCCTCAATCGCTCGGAGCCACTGGAACTGGTGAAAAGTATCCCGGGCGATCAGGAACGACAACAAGTCTCGCACGCCGGGGTCGTCGGTCATCTCATAGAGTCTCGTCGCTTGCAGTCTGCCTTGCGATTCAGCGGTGACATTGGCGCGAAAGTCCGCCAATAGATTGCCGCTGGCAATGATGTACCGGGAGGTCCAAGGGTATCCGACGCTGTCTGTAGCGGAGGCCCCACCGCCGGTCACAATGAAGTGCTGCGGATTGGTAGCTGCAACCGCCAAGTCATCCGAGCTGGCTCCTCCCATAACGCCTCCGACGATCGGGTGTTTGGCCGCGGCTTCCTGCTCGGAGACAGGTGCCTTTTCCAGCAGTCGCGCGATCATGGTCGCGAGCATCTCGACGTGTGCGAGCTCTTCAGTTCCTATGTCCAGGATCATGTCCCGGTACTTTGCGGGGCCGCGGCAGTTATATCCTTGAAACAGATACTGCATCGAAACGGTTATCTCGCCCCACTGCCCACCCAGTATCTCCTGTAATTTCTTTGCGTAAACGGGATCTGGATTGGACGGTTTGGCGTTGTATTGCATGCGCTTGTCGTGGAAGAACATCGCAATCTCCTTAGAGTTGTGCGTTGAGGTGGCAACTTAGGGTGGCGGATGTCGAAGCGTTGTGACGATGGTGCGAATTTTGAGGTTGCCACCTAAGGCTGTCGAATCGAGCGGTTCGGCCGTGGGTAGATGAGAAGCGTCAGAGAAGTTCAGATCTCAAAACGGTGAGTAGCGAGGCGGCCAACGTCACTTCGCTTCAGAGATGGCTGGTTTTGGGGCGTATAGAAGCACCCGAACGAGCCTGAAATTTCGCTGCTCTACAAGACTGTAGTACTCCGTAAGTACGGCTTTCGAAGCCTGTACTTGCGGGTCACTCAATCCTTGCGGCCGAGCGTAAGTGATAACCCAAAGTCTTCGATGCCGCGCAGCGACATCCGCGATAGACCTGCGTTCTGCAATCGCTGATGCGGGAACGTCTGTAACCCGTTTGGGATCGGAGCGCAATTTGTAATAGCTGAATGGTCCTTCTGACCACCAGGGAACCACGGCTACCGCATCTGTTGGCTGCGAATGGGACATTACGTAGGCAGTCGCATCTCGCCAGTTCTCTTTCGGGCGGGTATAACGAACAACAATGAATGCCAGTGAGAGCACGACGGCTGCCCCGATCAGCAAGTGCCTTCTGCGAGTTGCAATCTGTGTGGAACCGATACTTGCCAGCAGCACGCACGCAGGCACTGATACGAGCAGGTAACGTGGCACCAGCATTGGTCGTTTCAGCGAGAGTATCAGTGCCAAGATAACTGGTACTACGGCCCAACAAATGACCAGCGCCATAGGCCATGTTTGTCGAGTTCGTTGACGTGCTTGCTTGAGCCGCGCGAAATAGAGAATGCCGAAGCACCAAAGCACGGCATAAACAGGTAGGGCGGTTGGGCTGCCCGCAAACTCTGAAAACACGTTGACCATTTGCCCGAGGCTTGGTTTCGGAATCCAGTCGACCTGCTGTCCCTTGTTGGTCAGGACGAAAACAACCGCGGGAGCAACGCATAAAAGGATGGCTGCAGCGGTGGCGAGTAGTTTCTTCCAACGTACGATGCGAGGCGGCGTCCACCAGAGGGAAAACCACTGCGACACGACAACCAGACCGCCAAAAAAATGGGTGTACACCGCGAGCACGGAACAGACCCAATACAAAAACCAGTAGCGGTTCCGTCGTTCTTCTATCGCGAGCAGCAGTGCGAGCGTGGAAGCCGCGGCAAAAAAGACCACCATAGTGTAGCCGCGAAGTTCTTGTGAATATCCGACGTGGGCACCATGCACAGCCAGCAGTATGGCTGCGATTTTGCCAGCGCGTTCGTTGCACAAGCGTTTGCCTAGAGCGTAGACGATCGGAACAGTCGCTACTGCAGGGGCCACAGAGATTAGTCGCAGGTATATCTCGCTCGTCCCTCCTTGAATCCACACGCGCAGCAGGGCGAAGTAGAAGACCATATTAAACTCGCCCTGCCAGAGCCCGCGGATCCATTCGCTCCAACGAGTGATTGGTAGACCACCAGCCCAGGCGTCCGCGAAGGCAACTCCCTCGTCCAGCCAAAAGCTTTTTCCAAGAAACAAAACTCTCAATAACAGGGAGAGGGCGATCACACCCCAAATGCTCGTGACGGCATCGTTGCGTGTTCGGGATGTCGCCTCCGCGATAGCGGTAGGTGTCTGCTTGTCCTCATGTCGCACGTGCGAACGCAACTCCACTCTCCATGTATCTCGGACGCTGCTTTATCTAAGCACATCGGTTCATGCTGTGCTAGAAGTCACGTGCGCGGGATGACGACCTACATGCGCTCGAATGGACGAGTAAAAGCTTTCGTTTGCATTAACACGCTAAACGAAAAGGCCGCCGGCAACGCTGGCGGCCTTCTCTTCAAGGGAGAATAGTTCCGACGGAGGCTAGACCGTCAAAACTTGTTGCGGAAATCTTAAGAGCCTGAAAGTTGGAGTGTCAAGCGATTTTTGGATATTAAATACCTTTGTTTTCAATAACTTAACTTTTGAAAACCATTTTGACGACAGTGACAAAAAATGTCACATCCCCAGCTCTTTCTACCATAAGACTAATGTTTTCAGAAGCTTACACTTGAGTAGCGCCAAACTCGCTACTTCGGCAGGTGTAGCTGGATGATCTCCATGTCTTCCGGCCGATCAAAAACTTTGCCGGGGAAAAAGCGCTTAACGAGCAGACGCACTCCACCAAAAGCTACTCCGATGCCCAGTGCGACGAGCATCAACATGCCGACAAGGATGACAAGGTTCACGAGGAAGTTAGCTACGTTGTCTTTCTTGCTGAAGTACGTATTCTCGTTCCAGGTGATGTCAGCGTCGTAGTTCACCGAAGCCAGTAGTGACTTCGCTTCCGACGAAGAAATCCTTCCGGCTGTCAACACCACCATTGGCCCTGTACGCTTTGCCTCAAACGGAGCTGCCAGCTCTGGGTTCGACGTAGCGGGAGGGTTCTGGTTCAATGCCGTGATTTGCCGCAGGCGTTCACCAGCAATGGCCGGGGTTGGATACGAGATGAGCATCAGCGTAGCGGTGCCCGCGCTGCTGTTGTATTGGCCGAGCACAACCTCAGCACCCTGCGCGAATCCGACTACATGTTCAGGGATCGGCGATCCTGCCCTTGCGAGTCCAACCGGACCTGTTACGTACTTGGCTGAGTTCTTGACGTATGACTGCCTGGGAAGATAAGTAGGCAAGATCGGCAGATTTTTGGCTGGACCCTGCGCTTGTGGCAGCATCGATGCCAACTCGCGAAGTTCGCCAGCCGTCATCGCTGTGATACGGTCCAACGTGACCTGCACGAGCACGTTGCTTCTGTAAAAAAGCACACGATTGTTCAACGAGGCGCCAAGAGACTCGCCCGGTTTTCCGCCCATATCGACTGGGGTCATCTCGGGCTCTTTGTAGAGTGTGAACGCACCGTATGCTCCGGTTGCGTCCGCAAAGCGTGCTGCCCGAACAGTGATCTTCCTTTCAGGCCGCGTGTACTCAGAAGTCTCGAGATCCGTGAATCCTTCCTCTTTCAGCAGCGCTGCATTGGTTGGATCGGCGATAGCGGGATCTGTACTGGTGGTGCTGGACGCTTTCGTCCAGCCGGCGAACTCGTTGGGCAACAAGGTGGGCGAGTCGGCGGCCAGACCGCTGGGGACGAGCGACGCAACGATTGCGATTGTCAAAAATATAAGTACACGTTTCATGGGAAGCATCTTCAATGATACGGCAGTGAAGATATGGTAGTAGCCTGAAATCCTCTACCCATTAGACTCCTAAGCTCAAGCGAAAGTTTCTAGCGGGCGGAATCTAGCTGTGCTGGCCGTTGAAGTAGCCGGATAGAGTTGCAAAAGGTTATTGGTCTGAGTCGTCGATCCGCTTCGCGCCTCTGCTCGCAACCGAGGGCGCCGATGACCTTCCGGCAACCTTGATGCCGCTCAGCCCGTTCACATACCGCTCAACACCTCTAAACAGGTAATCAGCTATCTTCTGTCGTTGTTGCGGCGACTTCAGGCGTTTTTCATCTGTCGGGTTGGAGAGAAAAGAAATCTCGGCCAGAATCGACGGCATATTCGCGCCAATCAGCACGATAAATGGAGCCTTCTTGACGCCCCTGTTGCGCACTGCGGGAGTCGCTGCCGAAATGCCGGAATAGAGTGATCTCTGCACCTCAGCAGCGAACTCACGCGACTCGTCGATCTTGTCCTTCAGGGTGATCTTCTTCACCAAGTCCTGCAGTTCGTGGATTGACTTCGCGCTCACGGCGTTCTCACGGGCTGCGACCTCAAGCGCTTCCGGCGACGATGTGAAATTCAGGTAGTAGGTTTCAACGCCGCGTGCGTCAGGGTCGTTGCTAGCGTTGGCGTGGATGGAGATGAACATGTCCGCCTGCGCCTGGTTGGCGATGGCCGTGCGGGTCTCGAGCGGTACGAAAGTATCGTCGTTCCGGGTGTAAACGACTTCAGCTTGCATTTTGCTCTCGAGTAGCTTTCCCAGGCGCAACGCTACGTCGAGAACGAGATCTTTCTCCTGATAGCCGTTTGGACCAATGGTTCCGGTGTCGTGTCCACCGTGGCCGGCGTCAACAACAATTTTCCCGATCTTCAGACCAAGCGCTCGGATCAAAGAGCGCTGACCATTGGCAGTTGGCCTGGCTTCGCGTGCGGTGATTGTGTCTTCGGACTGCCGCTTGCGGCGCTTGGGTTTCGCGGCAGCCTCTTCTCGCGGAGCAACGGACTCGAAGGTTGGTTCGGTTGTCGGCTTAGTTGTAGCTTTGAGTTCCGGTTGTGTAGCTTTCGCAGCCGCGATCGTAGTGTCCTCGGCTGCGGCGTCTCCTTCGGTTCCCTTCAGGGACTGCTCCAGCGCCGCGATCTTTTGTTCAGCCGCCTTGACCTCTGGCGTGTCAGACTTCGCTTCGCTGATTTCTGGCTTTGCTTTCGAAGGCTCACTCGATCCGGCTTCGGTGTTTGTCACGCCTGAAGCCGAAGAACTCTGTGGGGTGCTCGTCGCGGATTCTTGCTCAGCCTCGCTGCGTTTGCTCGCGATCAGGGTCTGACGTTTCTGAGACTTTTTGCCATGAATGTCGATTATCAGCCGATAGGGATTAGGCAGAAGGAATGCCGAGTAATCGGAAACATCGGCGACGTCCAGCACGATGCGGGTCATGCCGCGTTGGAATTGAGCCACACGTATCTTGCGCAGGAAACCATCCTGCACGTCGAACGTTTTGCCCACGAGCGTGGAAGCCAGCTTGGTGTCGTGCAGGTCGAAAAATATCCGGTCCGGATTCGCGATGCGCCCGGCTTCGTACCTCACTTCCGTATCAAGATCGATTGCCACTCGCGTGTAATCGGGAGTGGACCAATGACGGATGCCGGTCACCAAGGGCAGCGGTATCGCTTTTTCAGCCTTCTCGTCCGAGTCCTGTTCCTGCTTGGAAATCGCACGGTCGAGTGACGCCTTTTCTGAAGAACCCGCATTGTCGCCCTTCTCTTTGTTTGCCTGATCTTTCGAGCGCTCAGATTTGGCGACTGCTGCACGCTTTTTTCGTGATGGGTTCTCGATCTCGGCCAGCGTCTTCCGCGCGTCGTCCTTCAGTTCGGACCGCGGATACCGTTTCAGGAACTCCTGAAGGGTCGCCTTGGCTCGTTCCTTGTCGTTGAGGTCTTCGTAGTAGATTTGTCCGATAGTGAAGAGTGCTTCGACTTGGTACTTGCTTCCGGGATACTCACGGCGCAGAAACTCGTATTGTCCAATGGCGGCCTGCAGCATCTTGGAGTCGTTGGCTTCTCGCCCGACTTCGGCCAGAAGTTCCGCCACCGCGACAACTGCATTGTCGGCATTCGCCGATGTAGGGGACGTGTAATAGACGCGACGATAGGCGTCGATAACACGCTGGTATTCCCGGCGGGTACGATCGGCCTCAGGCTTGCCGTTCAGGGCCTCCCGGAGCTTTTGTGCTTTAACGAAGTACTGGCGCGCCTGCTGTTTCTGCTTTGCGACGTTGCGGGCAAAGATGGGGGAACTTATGGGTACGGCAAGCAGAAGCGCCGCGGCCACCAATCTCAGCAATCGCTTTGTCACCCGCAACTTCAAATGGCCCTTTTCACGTTCAGTGTTGCTCTGATTTTGACCCAGAATTCACCGGCGGGCAATCAGCAATCCGGATGCGAACGCCTCTTTCAATATCCCGACTAATCCTCGTTCGTGATGACTATCTTTCCTTCGCCATCACGAAACATCCTCGCCGGTGCCGCGGAACTCTTGTTGGAAGAAGGCCGAAACGCCACTGCGCTGCTGCCGTTCCAATACATGTTCGTGATCTGCTTCACGTAATTCTGGGTCTCAGGGTAACGAGGCACACCATTGCTGCGTGCAACTGCTCCGGGTCCGGCGTTGTAGGCAGCGAGCGACAGCTTTATGTCGCCACCATAGTTGTTCATCAGACTCTTCAAATGGCGGACGCCCGCGTCGACGTTCTGTGCGGGATCGAACGGGTTGGCGACTTTGAGCTCGCGAGCGGTTCCCGGCATTAGCTGCATCAATCCCATAGCTCCCTTACGGGAAAGCGCTCGCGGATTGAAATTCGATTCGACTTTGATAACTGCGCGGACGAGGTTGGGATCGACACCGTGCCGCTTCGCTGCCTGTTCAATCGCACTGTCAATCTCTGCCGTGGTGACAGCAAACCCGCGTGCAAGATTGCGGTAGTTAGGGTTGACAAGGCGTGGAGCCGTCTTGGCCGTCGGTTTGCTGCCGGGCCGCGAATGCACGTAGCTGACGACCTCTTCGGCAGCGGTCTGGGCTGCTTTCATTGCCGATGGCGTCGGTGGCGGTACAGGCTTCCATGAACCCTCCCGCGAACTCCAGTACACGAGCACGCTTCTTCGGTGCGCAGGCGCTGCTTTCGTTGATACACGTTGCTCGCGAGGGGCGTTAACGTAAACGGTTTTACCGTTTTCGTGCACGGGCATAATGCCGTCGCCCTCCGACTCCGCTGCTATCAGAACTGAGGAGGAAAGGAAGGCCGTCGCGAGCGCCAAAGCCTGGGCGGCCTTAACGCAGCGATGGTTACCCCTTTTGTATTGGAGGTCTTTGCCCATTCAGAGTGTTCGCATCTGCTCCTGCATTGCAGCTAGGCTTCCCGGCGCACGAGACAACTGCACGGTAATAACAAGCAGACTTCGTCCAGAGTGCCGCCATTATAGGAACGCCGCACAAGCGTCAACAACACCTATTTACCTGAGAATCAAGGGAGTGAAGAGATAACGAAGGTACTAGACTAACGAGGGTCAGGACGAGGAATTCGGGTCTGGGTGGGATTCGACTGATTCTCTCTTCTACTATGAATAAACCTCGTCCAAGCGGAACTTGGACGAGGTATCCACAAGTTATAGCTTCACTTAATTAGGGACTCGACTATCGAGTAGGCGTCGCCCAGAGCGGAGTCCAATGCCGCAGCGTTGGTTCCGCCACCTTCCGCGAGGTCTGGACGGCCGCCGCCCTTTCCCCCAACTTTCTGAGCCAATTGCTGCATGACCTTTCCTGCCTGCACTTTGTCCGTAATGTCCTTGGTAACGCCCACGATCAGGGCTACGTTGCCGTCGTTCGCCGACCCAAGCGCCACTACGCCGGAGCCGAGTTTGTTGCGCATGTTGTCTACGAGCGTGCGCATCTGCGAACGTTCCAGGTTGTCCACCCGGTGTGTGACCACTTTCACGCCCTTCACCGTCTTAACGTGCTCTTCGAGGGAGGCCATGGTCGAAGCTGCGGACTTCATGCGAGCCTGCTCAAGCTCTCGTTTCAACCGCTTGATTTCTTCCTCGCGGGAATCGATTTCACGGCGAAGGGCAGACGCAAGCGAAACCTCCTCGTCGCTGACGCGCACCAGCGAGCGTGCTACTCCTTCCAGTTCATGGTCAGTGCGGAAGTGCTGCAGTGATCCGAGTCCGGTGACGGCCTCGATTCGTCGAACTCCGCTGGAAACGCTGCCTTCTTTCAGGATTTTCAGCAGCCCGATTTCTCCGGTTGCAGCCGTGTGCGTGCCGCCGCAAAGCTCGGTGGAGAAGTCGCCGATCTTGATGACGCGCACCTTGTCACCGTACTTCTCGCCAAAAAGCGCCATTGCGCCAAATTCGTTGATGGCCACATCAATCGGTACGTCCTCGATGACCTGAACGCGATCGTTCCTGAGGACTTCCTTGTTGATGATGTCTTCGATGTCCTGGAGTTCCTCGTCTTCAACGCTGGCGAAGTGCGAAAAATCGAAACGGAGGTGTCCCGGCGCGACCAGCGAACCCGCCTGCTTGACGTGTCCACCAAGCACTTCGCGCAAAGCTGCGTGGAGCAAGTGCGTGCCCGTGTGGTTGCGCATGGTCTCGGAGCGCACCCCAGTGTTGACCACCGCAGTCACCTGGTCGCCGATGCGAATGGGCTTCTTTGCCTGCGCCTTATGTGCACGGACGCCCTGCACGGGGGACCAGCAGCCTATGACTTCCGCGACAACCGTGTTGCGATCGCTCGTGTAGAACCAACCCACATCGCCGACCTGTCCGCCCGCTTCAGCGTAGAACGGCGTGTGATCGAGGACGATTTCTCCGGTGTGGCCGGGCGTTAATTCCTGAATGCCCTGCCCGGTCTGCGGATCGACGATGGCCAGAATTTCGCAGCCGGTGGACTCGGCCTGTCGATAGCCTTCGAAGGCCGTCTGAGGCAGTTCACGGTAGGCCGGGGACGCCGTAGCCTTTCCGGCACCCTTCCATGATGCCTGTGCCCGCTGGCGCTGTTCAGCCATTGCGGCGTCGAAGCCGGCCTGGTCGAAGGCGATGCCCTGATCGCGGGCTGCGTCGACCATGAAATCGAGTGGAAGCCCGAATGTGTCGTAAAGCTTGAAAGCTTTGTCGCCGGCGTAAGACACGCTTGCAGCAGGGTTCTGCTTCTTCGCCTCAACGAGCGGAACCAGATCTTCCTCGAGCTTCTTGAGCCCAAGATCCAGCGTGTGGGCGAATCTTGTTTCCTCAGAGAGGATGACTTTGCTGACGCGTTCGGCGCTGTCAACCAGTTCCGGATAAGCGTCTTTCATCTGGTCGCAGACGGCAAAGACCATTTTGCTGAGGAATGGTTTGCTCTGACCGAGGAGACGGCCGTGTCGAATGGCACGACGAATGATCTTGCGGAGAACATATCCGCGCCCTTCGTTTGCGGGCAGTACACCATCGGAGATGAGGAATGTTGCCGAGCGGGCGTGGTCGGCGATGACTCGCAAGGAGGCTGCGGATTTCGAATGAGCTTCTCGCTCTGCTTCGTCGCTAAGCGAAGTACCCGTGAGTTGTGAGGCGCGCTTGATGAGCGGCGTAAACAGATCAGTTTCGTAATTTGAGACGACGCCCTGCAAGACGGAGGCGAGGCGCTCAAGACCCGCTCCCGTGTCGATCGACGGCTTAGGAAGCGGATTCAGCTTGCCGCTGGCGTCGCGATCAAATTGCATGAAGACCAGGTTCCAGATCTCGACGTAGCGGCCGCATTCGCAACCGAACTGGCAATCAGTGTGGCCGGCGTCACTGGCTTCAGGACCCATGTCGTAGTGCAACTCCGAGCAGGGTCCGCACGGTCCGGTGTCCCCCATCTGCCAGAAGTTGTCCTTCATCCCCATTTCGTAAATGCGCTCGGCGGGAACGCCCTGGTCGAGCCAGTACTGGTAAGCTTCCGCGTCGCGCGGCACGCCATTTTCGCCCTTGAAGATCGTGGCGTAGAGACGCTCTTTGGGGATGTCGAACCAATCCGGCGAGGTGATTAACTCCAATGCAAACGCGATAGCGTCCTTCTTGAAGTAGTCACCGAAGCTGAAGTTCCCCAGCATCTCGAAAAACGTGTGGTGGCGATTGGTAAAGCCTACGTTCTCGAGGTCGTTATGTTTTCCCCCGGCTCGAACGCATTTTTGCGAGGTCGTTGCACGCACGTAGTCGCGCTTCTCCAGTCCAAGAAAGACGTCCTTGAACTGGTTCATGCCCGCATTCGTGAACAGCAGCGTTGGGTCGTTCGCCGGGACCAGCGAGGAGGAGTGCACCTCGCGATGACCGTGCTGAACGAAGTAATCCAAGAACATGCGCCGGGTTTCTGAGCCAGAAAGTCTCTTCATCGGGGAACTCGCCTTCGACCTGCACACATCAGGAATGCCGCGTGTGAGGAGAGTCAAACGGTCATTTTAGCATCCGGAGCAGCGGGGCACCGTGCCGCGAGTGATCGTGCCTCGTGCGCTGAAGACGACGGAACGGTGTTGTCATGCGTTGCGAAACAAAGCTCTTGCAATCGGGTCTACAATCATTGTGGAGGTCTAATAGATGACTCGCGCACTGAGCGCGTTCGGAATCGTCGTTATCGTTTTGTTTGCCGTTACAGGGTTCACCGGAACCAGTCCTGCTCAGCAGCCGCCCACCGCGGTTACAGAGATCAGCGCTGAGATGGGGTCGTGCACTGTTGATTTCAGAGTTACGAACTTCGTCGGTGAACCGATCTACAATGCAAAGATCGCGACCCAGATTCGCCATGGCTTTCTTGGCAAGCGGAAACTCGATCTTGAAGCCGGGACGAACTCCGAGGGGCGGGCACGTTTCGTGAAAATGCCGGAGCGCGTTAAGCATCCGCTGCAGTTCGAGGCGCGATGGGGCGGAGATTCGACGATCATCACCTGGGACCCCGGCAACAATTGTCATGCGGAGTATCCAGTACTGCTCGGAAAGTCGAACCCGGAGAAGCCGGCCCAGTCGGAGCAGTGACGATCATGCTTTCCGTTCAGGAAGCCAGGGCGGACGGAAGAATAGCGAACGAGCTCACATTTCGGCTGCACGCCACAGATACCAGCTTGCAATCGATCGGTAAGGACGCCACTTCTCGCCGCGGCGCAGAAGTTGCTTTGCCGTCGGTAGTTCGCGGGTCTTGAACGTTCGCTGAAAACCCTTGCGCACTCCGTAGTCGGTGACGGGGAGTACGTCCGGTCGTCCCAACCCGAAGATCAACAGCATCTCGACGGTCCATACGCCGATTCCGCGAATAGGCGTCAGGCGTTCGATGAGTTCACCGTCAGTAAGCCTTCGAGCTTCTGTTCGTGTCGGCACCAGGCCGTCAACCGTTTTCTGGGCCAGGTCCTTGATGGCCATCATCTTGTTGCGCGAGAGTCCTGCCGACCGCAGAACTTCCTCTGGAGCGCTCAGTATCTGTTCTGGCGTAGGATACCGGTCGCCGTCATGGAATACTGCCTGCACTCTCTTCAGGATCGCGGCCGCCGCTGTCCCTGCGAGTTGCTGGTAAGTTATGGAGCGAAGCAAGCTTTCATAGATGTTCAGGTTCGAACGCACTTCGAACCTGCATTCACCCACTTTCTCAATCAGCAGAGCGAGCTTCGGATCCGCGGCCTTCAGATGTTCAACAGCCTCGTGGTGGTCCAGCTTCGGCATGGCGTCGGCGCCTCATTCCTCGAAATCACGACTGGTGTCGCTGCCTTCGGTCTCCATGGCGGCGAGTGTCTCGTCATCCACGTCCCAGTTCTTCAGAATACGAACAATCACCCGCACACTGAATCCAGCCCTAACCATGGTTCGGAAAACGCGGGCAGCCTGTTTCTGATCTTCCGGCTTCTTGAGACGTTTGCGGGTCAGGAAGTCGCGGGCCAGTCTCTCTTCATCCACACCTTCGTAAGCCGCGCCGACGGTCTTCTCGATAACGTCGCCATGAACCCCTTTTGCCTTCAGATCAGAAACGACGCGCAGTTTACCGAACTTTTCGTTGTCTTTGCGCAGGCTGGAGTAGGCGGCGGCGTAATTGGTGTCGTTCAGATAGCGTTGCTCCTTTAGCTTCTGGACGACCGATTCGATCAGCAACTCGCCATCTTCCTGCCTGCCGACGCGGTTACGCATCAATCGTTTGATCTCGGCGACGGTGCGCATCCTCCTGCCAAGCGCGCCGACAGCGTACTCGTACAGCGACCCGGCATCGCAGGTTCTGGGTTGGCTTCGACGAAATCCCATGGCAATCAAATTATCCCAAAGGCGCGTAACGGGTAATTAGTAATGAGTCACTAGTAGCGTTAGCGGGCAGCAGCCGGAGTTGTTTATCTCACGAATAACGCCGGCCGCGAGGCCGGCGCGTAATTTCTGATTCAATTAGCCCGATGGCCGACTTTCAGCGCTGGAATCCAACCATCTCCATCTGCTGTCGGGCCTCATCGGAAGCCGAAGATATGCCTTGAGCGCGCAACTTGAAATCGTCGGGATTGGTCGCATTCTCCAACGCGGTTTCGAACGAAATCAGACCCTGCGTGTACAAGTCATACAGCGACTGGTCGAAGGTCTGCATGCCGTATTGCGACGTTCCGGCCGCGATGGCCTCTCGAATGGCGCGGGTCTTCTCCGGAATGAGAATGCATTCCTTGATGTAAGGAGTCGCCAGCATGATCTCGGTGGCGGGAACACGTCCCGCAATGTCGCACCGCCGCACCAGGCGTTGGCTGATGACGGCACGCAGGGTGGCGGCGAGCTGAATTCGAATCTGCTTCTGCTCCGGTGGTGGGAACACGGAGATGATGCGGTTGATGGTTTCTACGGCGTCTAAGGTGTGCAGGGTTGAAAGCACGAGGTGACCGGTTTCTGCAGCGTGCAATGCGGTTTGGATCGTATCAAGGTCGCGCATTTCGCCGACCAGGATCACGTCCGGGTCCTGGCGCAGGCTGGCTCGCAAGGCTGACGCGAACGAAGGCGTGTCGACCTCGACCTCGCGCTGGTTTACGAACCCCTTCTTGTCGCGATGCAGGAATTCGATTGGGTCTTCGATCGTGATGATGTGCTCTGGTCGACTGGAATTCACGCGATCAATCATCGCGGCCAGAGTCGTCGACTTGCCGGAACCCGTGATGCCGGTAACCAGAACCAGTCCGCGAGGCTCGTCGCAGATCTTCTCCACCACTTTGGGCAGGTAGAGTTCGTCCAAGGCGCGAATCTTGGTTGGGATTACGCGCAGGACTACGCCGACGTTGCCGCGCTGTTGGAAGACGTTCACGCGGAAGCGCCCGAGCCCAGCTACGCCATAGGCTAAGTCCAGCTCCGCGTTCTCTTTGAACTTCTGTTTCTGGCGGTTGGACATCATGCTGAAGGCCATGTTCAGCATGTCTTCCGCGCTAATTCGCGGTTGGTCGCTCAACGGCACAAGTTCGCCATCTACACGCAGGCAGGGGTGGTTGCCGACCTTCAGGTGAAGATCGCTCGCTTTGCGTTCAATGGCGATACGCAGTAGATCGTCTATATGCATAGGCAAGGTTCCAGCTTCTCTGGTGGGCACACCTTAGCACGTACAGTTTTAAGCTTCCAACAACTACTTGCAACGTGCCAAAAGGACAGGTGACCAGAGTCACGAAAGTTGGTGAAAGGCTTCGCGGCAGAAGAAAGGCGCGGCTCGGCCGCGCCATGAAACACTATTTCATTTCAAAGGGTTCGTCTGCGCTTCCGCCAAAGATCGACGGCACTTTCGATCCCATCGACCTTAAGCTGGCTGCGAGGTAACCACGGTGGTGGACACTGTGCCTAACCGCGAAGTCGATGTAGCGGAACAATGGGTACTTCCAGACCCCGTAAAAGTCGACCGGTGTGGAAAGTTGTTCAGGCGTGAGGGCCTTTACGCGTGCCAGAGCCTGCGGCAGCTTTGTGTCGTACCACGCCAGAATATCCGCGATGGTTTTCGGCATTTCCTTGTAGGTTTCTTCCATCGGGAAATTCATGTCTGCGATGTTCTCCATAAACTGAACATCGGCGCTGGCGATGTGCCAAGCCTGTTCGAGCGCAGTACGCGACTTCGGGTCAAGTCGAAAATTCGGGTTTGTCACTGCCTCGATTACCTTTTTGTTGACGGGGAACTCAAATTCCATCGCCTGTACGCCGAGGTCTGCGACGACTTTTGCGGTTTCGGGAGTGTAAGAGGGAACAGATGTTGCCATGGCTATGCTCTCCATCGCGAAGTGTCGGCTCGGAATCTTGCCACAAAACGAAAGGGCGCAACAATGTGCGCCCTCAGGCTGCTGACGAACCCACCCTTTTTCGGGGTGGGTTCGGTGTTTTTACAGGACTTCAGTGTCGAGAGTGAGGTTCGCTGTACCACGCCGATGCGAGCTGCAGGAGGCGTATATAGGCCGATA
>Ga0196970_1000458_pt1 | contig 47151 bp, 56 predicted proteins | sample S1v_513CmetaG_FD_148672 | JGI IMG/M metagenome (GOLD analysis project Ga0196970, IMG submission 148672) | Soil microbial communities from Anza Borrego desert, Southern California, United States - S1+v_5-13C | ecosystem: Environmental > Terrestrial > Soil > Desert | place: USA: California... | reverse complement strand
TGAAGGACCTGGAGCGCGGCAAGGGCGAGCTGCGCATCTCCATGACCGACTACGACGCCTTCCAGGTCGGCAAGAACATCGCGGTGACGCCGGGCAAGGTGGTCTTCCAGACCGACCTGATGCAGCTGATCCAGTACACGCCCACCACCAAGGACGTCGCCAAGCGGCCGCTGATGATCGTGCCGCCGTGGATCAACAAGTACTACATCCTCGACCTGCGCGAGAAGAACAGCTTCGTCAAGTGGGCGGTGGACCAGGGCCACACCGTCTTCGTCCTGTCCTGGGTCAACCCGGACGAGCGCCTCGCCAAGAAGACCTTCGAGGACTACATGTTCGAAGGCGTGCTGGCGGCGCTGGACGCCATCACCAAGCAGACCGGCGAGAAGGACGTCAACGCCATCGGCTACTGCCTGGGCGGCACGCTCCTGGGCTCCACGCTGGCGTACATGGCGGCGAAGGGTGACGACCGCATCGTGTCGGCCACCTACTTCACCACCATGCTGGACTTCGCCGAGGCCGGCGAGCTTTCCGTCTTCATCGACGAGGAGCAGCTGAACTACATCGAAGGCCAGATGAACGAGAAGGGCTATCTCGACGGCGCGAAGATGGCCACCACGTTCAACATGATGCGCGCCAACGACCTGATCTGGTCGTTCGTGGTGAACAACTACCTGCTGGGCAAGGATCCGTTCCCGTTCGACCTGCTGTACTGGAACAGCGATTCCACCCGCATGCCGGCGGCGATGCACAGCTTCTACCTGCGCAACATGTACCAGCGGAACCTGCTGCGCGAGCCGGGCGGCATCACGCTAGGCGGCGTGCCGATCGACCTGCGCACGGTGAAGCTGCCGACCTTCTTCCTCTCCACCCGCGAGGACCACATCGCACCCTGGAAGAGCACCTACCAGGGCACGCAGCTGTTCACCGGCCCGATCAAGTTCGTGCTGTCGGCCTCGGGCCACATCGCGGGCGTGGTCAACCCGCCGGCGGCGGAGAAGTACTGCTACTGGACCAACGACAAGCTGCCCAAGGCTTCCGACGACTGGTTCAAGGGCGCGCAGCAGACCCCCGGCTCCTGGTGGCCGGAGTGGCAGCGCTGGGTGGCCGGCTTCGCCAACGGCACCGTGCCGGCCCGCGACCCGGCCAAGGGCAAGCTGAAGGTGCTGGACGAGGCGCCGGGTTCGTACGTGAAGGAGCGCATCGTCTGATTGCCGTTGGGTTTTCGGCTGCCGCCTCAACCCAACCTACGACGCCCCCCGTAGGTTGGCCCGTAGGTTGGGTTGAGCACAGCGAAAACCCAACGTCACCAAGCGCCGCACAGAAAAAGGGCCCCGGGGATCGCTCCCCGGGGCCTTTTCTTTCGGCGGGATCGCCGACGGCCTTACGAGGTCGGGCCGGCGACGCGCGGCAGGATCTGCGCACGGCGGTTCGACGGCTCGCGCACGTTGTCGCCGGTCTTGACCAGGAGCTGGGTCTCGCCCTTGCCCTCGGTCGTGACGTTGTTGGCCGGGACGCCCTTGGCGACCAGGGCCTGCTTCACCGCCGTGGCGCGGCGCATGGACAGGCGCTGGTTGTAGTTCGGCTTGCCCGACGTGTCGGTGTGACCGATGACCTGCACGCGGGCGGTGCTGCGGTTGGCACCCAGCGCGTTCACGACGTCGCTGATGATGCGGTCGGCAGCCGGGGTGATGTTCGCCTTATCCCAGTCGAAGAACACCAGGTACTCGTTCTGCAGGCCGGGCGCCGCCGGGGCGGTGGCGGCCGTGGTCTGCGCCGGGCACGGATAGCTGCCGTTGTGGATGACGTAGCCGCCGCTGGCGGTACGGAGCGGCGTGCTGCCCCAGCCGATCACCGGGTTGCACCACACGTCGGTGGTGGCGGCGGTCTGCGCCTGGGCGGTGCCGGCCATCAGGCCACCGGCCACGAGCACGGCCGGCAGAACGGCCCACGCCTTACGGATACCCATGTTCATAGCTCCACTTCCTCCAATATCGCTTCCAGTGGATGATTCGTGCTGTAGGAGAAGCGGACCGCGCCAACGCGCCCCTTCGCCGCACGGGGTGGACAGCATTTCCCGAAACAAGTCGTCGTTCGCGATGTTCCCGCCAATAGCCCGTACGCCCTAAGCAACTCGAAAAACCGCAGCCCCCTGCGGGTTTCCCGTCGCGCGGACGCTACGGGCACCGGCGTAGTTTACGCTTCCCGATAGGTCTGCGCCAGTGCCGCGTATTGACGCGCAGATACGGGGAAGTACGCAAGGTCCTTTTCACTGAGTTCGCGGATGGGTCGGGCGGGTGAACCGGCCCAAAGCTGCCCCGCCTTGACCCGTTTTCCGGGGGTCACCAGGGCGCCTGCGGCCACCATGGCCCCCGACTCGACATAGGCGCCGTCCATCACGCAGGCCTTCATGCCGATGAAGCAGCCCGATTCGAGCGTGCAGGCATGCAGCAGCGCCATGTGCCCCACGGTGATGTCGTCGCCGATGTAGGTGCCCTGCCCGGCCGAAGCCACGTGGATGACGGTGCCGTCCTGGATGTTGGTGCGCGCCCCGATTCGGATCTCGTTCACGTCGCCGCGCACGGTGCAGCCGAACCAGATGCTGGTGTCCGCCCCGATGACGACGTCGCCGATCACGGCGGCGGTCGGCGCGATGTACGCCGTGGGGTCGATGGTCGGGACGACGCCCTTGAAGGGCAGGATGAGGCCGGACATGAACGCTCTCCAACTCGCGCCCTCACGCCCCTCCCCCGCCGCAGCGGGGAAAGGGGGGAGGAGCAAACCGCCTTACGGGAACATCGGCGCCTGATCGATGCCGGTGGTCTCGCCCAGGCCCAGCATCACGTTCATGTTCTGGATGGCCTGGCCCGAGGCGCCCTTCACCAGGTTGTCGATGACCGACACGATGATGGCGCCGCGCGGGGTGCGGTCGGGGAACACGCCCATCAGGCAGTGGTTGGAGCCGCGCACGTGCCGCGTCGCCGGGGCGACGCCCGCCGGCACGACGCCGACGAACGGCTCGCCCTCGTACTGCTTCACCAGCGCGTCGCGCAGGTCGTCGGCGTTGGCGCCGTCGGCCATGCGGACGTAGATGGTCGACATCATGCCGCGGTTCATCGGCACGAGGTGCGGGGTGAACGACACGGTCACCGGCCGGCCGGCGGCCAGCCGCAGTTCCTGCTCGATCTCCGGCATGTGGCGATGGTGGCCCACACCGTAGGCGTTGAAGCCCTCCGACACCTCGGAGAACAGGTTGGCCTGCTTGGCGTCGCGGCCGGCGCCGGACACGCCCGACTTGGCGTCGATGATGATGCCGCCCGGCTCGATCAGTTCACCCAGCAGCAGCGGCATCAGCGGCAGCAGCGCCGAAGTCGGGTAGCAGCCGGGGTTGGCCACCACGCGCGCCTTGCGCACGCCCTGCCGGTTCAGCTCGGTCAGGCCGTAGGCGACCTCCTTCTGCAGGTCCACGGCGCGGTGCTCGTGGCCGTACCACGCGGCGTACTCGGCCGGGTCGGTCAGGCGGAAATCGGCGGACAGGTCGACGACCTTCAGCCCGTGCGGGATGCCGGAAACCACCTCCTGCGTGGTGCCGTGCGGCAGGGCGCAGAAGACCACGTCCAGCTTGTCCCAGTGCACCTCCTCGATCTTCACGAGGCCGGGCAGGCCATAGCGGCCGAGGTGCGGGAAGACCTCCGCCATCGGCTTGCCGGCCTGACGCTCGGCGGTCAGCGCGCAGATCTCGACGTTCGGGTGGCGCAGCAGCATGCGCACCAGTTCCGCGCCGGTGTAGCCGCTGGCGCCGAGGATGCCGACGCGGATCGGGGTGGTCGTGTTGGCCATGGAAGGGTCTTCCCTGTTCGCGTGAAGGGATGAACATAGCAAAAGGGGCGCCCCGCGTGGGACGCCCCCTGCTTGTACCAGACTTGTGCAGAGACCGCGTGCGGGCTTAGCGCTTCGAGAACTGGAAGCTGCGGCGCGCCTTGGCGCGGCCGTACTTCTTACGCTCGACGACGCGGGCGTCGCGGGTCAGGAAGCCGGCGGCCTTCAGCGGCGGGCGCAGGCCCGGCTCGTAGTAGGTCAGCGCCTTCGAGATGCCGTGGCGGACGGCACCGGCCTGGCCCGACAGGCCGCCGCCGGTGACGGTGCACAGCACGTCGAACTGGCCGTCGCGGCCGGCGATGCCGAACGGCTGGTTGATCATCATGCGCAGCACGGGACGGGCGAAGTACACCTCGACGTCGCGGCCGTTCACGGTGATCTTGCCGGTGCCCGGCATGATCCACACGCGGGCGACGGCGTCCTTGCGCTTGCCGGTGGCGTAGGCGCGGCCGAACTGGTCGAGCTTCGGCTCGTTCGTCTCGGCGGAGGCAACGGCCGGCTGCGTGCCGCCCGCCAGATCCTTCAGGCTGGAGAGGGTGGTGGTGACCTGAGCCATTGGATTACGCGCTCCGCTTGTTCTTCGGGTTCAGGGCGCCGACGTCGAGGACGGTCGGCTGCTGCGCCTCGTGCGGGTGGGCAGCGCCCTTGTAGACCTTGAGGTGGGTCATCTGGCGGCGACCCAGCGGGCCGCGCGGGATCATGCGCTCCACGGCCTTCTCGATGACGCGCTCGGGGTACTTGCCGTCGAGGATCTGGCCCTTCGAACGGCCCTTGATGCCGCCCGGATAGCCGGTGTGCCAGTAGAAGATGTCGTCCTTCCGCTTGTTGCCGGTCAGCTTCACCTTCTCGGCATTGATGACGACGATGTGATCGCCGCAATCCATGTGCGGGGTGTAAGTCGGCTTGTTCTTGCCGCGGAGCATGTTCGCCAGGATGCTGGCAAGCCGACCGAGAACGAGGCCGTCGGCATCGACGACGTACCACTTCTTCTCGATCTCGGACGGCTTCAGATTGAAGGTCTTCATCGCCACACTCGTTGAGTGAATCGTGGATCGGCAAGCCGCCGAATCCCGGGGCGCCGAAGCGGCCGGCTTTTTGAGGGAAATTCCCTCCGCTGTCAACGACAAAAATTACTCTTTGATATCAATGTGTTAGAAATCCGGTATTATGATACCGCATTCTGAAAGTTATTGATTTCAAAGAACTTTTCAGTCCGCTCCGCTATCGCGGTATCCTGATACCGTCACACTGACCGGCGCGTGCGGCGGGATGGAGTAGGTGCCGGTGGCGTGCGCCACGGGTTCGTCCAGGCTGTCCTCCGAGAACAGCAGCACCTCGCCATAGGCCAGCCGCTTGCCCAGCTTCAGCACCCGCCCTTCGCACACGATGCCCACGGGGGCCGGCCGGCGCAGGAAGTTGATGGTCATGGAGGTGGTGACGGCCAGCTCGACCCGGCCGATCAGGCTCAGCACGGCGGCGTACAGCGCCACGTCGGCCAGCCCGAACATGGCCGGCCCGGTGACGGTGCCGCCGGGGCGGACGAAATCGTCCTTGTAGGGCATACGCATGCGCACGCGTCCGGGGACCAGTTCGTCGATCGAGACGCCGAAGTTGCCAACCAGCGGCACGCCCTCGCGGATCAGGGCCTCCAGGTCGGGGATGGAAATGGCGGGTGCGGCGGTCATGCGGGCGCTCGTGATTGCGGGGTTACCCATCTATCTTGCCATACGCCCGCGTATTGTCACCCCCTTTACCCCGCCGCCGCGGCAATCCCGCACCGCTCCGCCGGGAAGGACAGGGTGACCGCCGTTCCCCGCCCCGGCGCGCTGTCCAGCATCACCTGCCCGCCGTGCGCCTCGATCAGCGCCTTGGTGATGGTCAGGCCCAGGCCGACGCCGCCGGTCTGCCGGGCGTGTGCGGCGGCCGCCTGCCCGAAGGCCTCCCAGACGCGGCCGAGGTCCTCCCGCGCGATGCCCATGCCGGTGTCGGTGACGTGGAACGCCAGCCCGCCGTCCGGAGCCGGCCGAGCGCCGATGCGCACGCTGCCGCCCTGCCGGCTGAACTTGATGCCGTTGTGGCCGAGGTTGACCAGCATCTGCACGACACGGCGCGAATCGCAGCGCAGCATGGGCAGCCCGCCCGGCACGTCGGTCTCCAGCCGCACGCCGGCCTCCCGCGCGCGGTTGGTCAGGATCTGCGCGGCGCGGTCGACGAGGTCGGACACCGCCGCCATGTCCTCGCTCAGCTCCAGTACGCCCAGTTCGATGCGCGACACCTCCAGGATGTCGTCGATGATGCCCAGCAGGTGCCGGCCGGAGTTGTGGATCGCCTCGGCATAGCCGTCGTAGCGCGGGTTGCCGACGGGGCCGAACAGCGCGTTCTGCATCACCTCCGAATAGCCCAGGATGGCGTTCAGCGGCGTGCGCAGCTCGTGGCTCATCACCGCCAGGAACTGCGTCTTGGAGCGGTTGGCCCCCTCCGCCTCCCGCGTGGCGGCCAGCAGCGCCGCCTGCGCCGCCTTCATGCGGGTGATGTCGTGCCCCTCGGCCACCAGGAAGACGACCTCGCCGGCATCGTCGCGGATCGGCGTCAGCGAGAAGTCGATGTCCAGAGTCACCCCGTCCGGCGACGTGTGCGTCGTCTCGAACCGCACCGTCTCGCCGTGGAGCGCCGCGACGATGCCGGCGCGCAGCCGCTCCACGCCTTCCGGCTCGGTCCACCACGGCGTCTCCCAGAACAGGCGCCTGCGGATGTCCGCCTCGGTGGCGCCGATGAAGCGCAGCGCCGTCTGGTTCACCTCGATGATGCGGCCGCCCGGCGTCAGCAGGCCGATGAACTGGATGGTGTGGTCGAGGATGGCGCGGAATCGCCGCTCCCGGTCGCGCAGGGCCAAGTTGGCGTGGCGCTGCTCGGTCACGTCCAGCAGCGCCGCCTCCATGCGCCCTTCACCCACCCGCCCATCATTCACACGCCATGCGGTGATCGACACCCAGCGCGCGCCCTGCCCGCGGTCCGTCAGGCGCACGCAGATGTGCCGCGACCCGGTGTCCTCCCGCCGGGAATCGACCCAGGCGGCGAAGGCGGCCGCGTCCTCCGGCTCCAGCAGGTCGAGCAGCCCGGCCCTGCCGGACAGCAGCGCCGCGCGATCCAGCCCCAGCCGGCCGACGTTGTTGGTGGCGTATTCGATGGGCAGGCTGCCTTCCGTCCGCCAGACCAGCCCCACGACCGGGCTGCGCTCGATCATGGCGGCGAGACGGATACGCTCCTCCTCGGCCAGCCGCCGCTGCGTGGTGTCGCGGCCCACCGACTGCACGGCCACGAGTTTCCCGGCGGCGTCGAACACGGCCAGCCGCCGCCACGTGATCCAGCGCACCGTTCCGTCACCGGTCGGCCAGCGCTCCTCACTGGCGGCCATGGGCGTTGCGGGCGTGGCGGCGCGCACGAACCCCTCCACGGCCGCCAGCGTCTCCGGCGGCAGGATGGCGCGCAGGTCGAGGCCGACGAACCGCCGCGGCGTCATCCCGCAGGCCCCGGCGAACTGGCGGTTCACCAGCGTGACGGTGAGTTCCGGCGTGAAGCGGCAGATCAGTTCCGTCTGGTCGTCGATGGCCGTGCGGAACTTCTCGCGGCTGGAAAACACGGCGCAGACGAAGCACTGCTCGTCCGTCACGTCGGCCAGCGTGATCAGGCGCAACCCGCCGCCCAACTCCGTCACCGCATAGCTGACGCCGCGCTCCGCCCCATCGGGCCGGCACAGCAGGGCGGACCCGCGCGGCACCGTCGGCACCCAGGCCGCTCCACCCACGGGCACACCGCCGGTGAGCGGCGTCAACAGGTCGAACGGGCGCCCGACGAGGTCGGCGATGCCGCGGCCGGCCAGTTCCGCCATAGCCGCGTTGGCATCGGTGACGCAGCCATCCGCGCCGACCACGCAGGTCGCGGCCGGGCTGAGCGCGAACACGGACCGCCAGTCGATGGCGGCGCCCCCGGCATTCTCCGGCGCCACGTCCGTGCCTCCCCTTGCATTTTCCGGATGCTGTACCCCCCTCATCATGGCGGAAAAGCCCCAAACTCGACAAGGGGATCGCTCCACCCTGGATTGCACACAAGCGAAGGAATTAACAACAGTTTATTTTTGCTATTCCGGGCGTTGAACAAAATTTTCTGTTGAAATATACTCCGCCCTGTCCTCTCATGCCTGTGGTCCGCAACGCGCCGGTTCCCGTGGGGTTGGCGGCACGGTACAGTCCGGCTCCAAAACCACGAACATCCGGCACGGAGGGAACGAGGATGGGCGCCCCCACCACAGACAAGGCCAGCACGGATACGGGCAGCGAACCGCTGGTCCTGCGCCGCGACCAGGACGGCGTGACGACGCTGACGCTCAACCGGCCGCAGGCGCGCAACGCGCTGTCCATGGGGCTGATGGCGGCGCTGCAGGCCGAACTGAACGCCATCCACGCCGACCCGTCGGTGAAGGTGGTGGTGCTGGCGGGCGCCGGCCCGGCCTTCTGCTCCGGCCACGACCTGAAGGAGATGCGCGCCAACCCCGGCCGCGACGCGGTGGCCGCCGTCTTCACCCAGTGCTCCGCGCTGATGCAGCGCGTCACCACGTTGCGCCAGCCGGTGATCGCGCGCGTGCACGGCATCGCCACGGCGGCCGGCTGCCAGCTCGTCGCCACCTGCGACCTCGCCTATGCCGCCGACGACGCCCGCTTCGCCACGCCGGGCGTCAACATCGGCCTGTTCTGCTCCACCCCCATGGTGGCGCTCAGCCGCGCCGTCAGCCGCAAGGCGGCCATGGAGATGCTGCTGCTGGGCGACTTCGTCTCCGCCCCCGAGGCCGAGGCGCACGGCCTGATCAACAAGGCCGTCCCCGCCTCCACGCTGGACGACGTGGTGCACGGTGTGGCCGCCAAGATCGCGTCGAAGTCGCCGCTGACGCTCGCCATCGGCAAGGAGGCGTTCTACCGCCAGATCGAGCAGGACTTGGCATCCGCCTACGCCTACGCCAGCGAGGTGATGACGACGAACATGCTGGCCCGCGATGCGGCCGAGGGCATCGACGCCTTCCTTCAGAAGCGCCAGCCGACATGGTGCGGACAATGACCGATCACGACGCCTACACCGACGACTTCCTGCGCGGCGTGCTCCAGCGCACCAAGGTGATCGCGCTGGTCGGCGCCTCCGCCAGCCCGATCAAGGCCAGCTACTTCGTCATGAAGTACATGCAGTCCAAGGGCTACCGCGTCATCCCGGTCAACCCCGGCCTCGCCGGCCAGACGCTGCTGGGCGAGACGGTGTACGCCAGGCTGGCCGACGTGCCCGATCCGGTCGACATGGTCGACATCTTCCGCAACGCCCAGGCCGCCGACGGCATCACCGACGAGGCGGTCGCCAAGGGTGCGAAAATCGTGTGGATGCAGCTGGGCGTGCGCAACGACGCGGCGGCCGCGCGCGCCGAGGCCGCCGGGTTGACGGTGGTCATGAACCGCTGCCCGAAGATCGAATACCAGCGCCTGTGCGGCGAGATCAGCCGCGGCGGCATCAATTCGAACATCATCTCCACCAAGAAGATGGCGCCCGCCAAATCCTTCAAGAAACTGATGTAAGGGGACACGACACCATGAGCGAACCGAAGAGCTTCGGCTTCGAGACCCGCGCCATCCACGCAGGTGCTGCGCCGGACCCGGCGACGGGGGCGCGCCAGACGCCGATCTACCAGACGACCGCCTTCGTCTTCGACGACATCGACGACGCCGCCTCGCTGTTCAACCTGCAGAAGGTCGGCTTCATCTACTCGCGCCTGACCAACCCCACCGTCTCGGTGCTGGAGGAGCGGCTGGCGAACCTGGAAGGCGGCGTCGGCGCCACCTGCACCTCGTCGGGCCACTCGGCGCAGATGATGGCGCTGTTCCCGCTGATGTCGCCGGGCGACGAGTTCATCGCGGCCAAGAAGCTCTACGGCGGTTCGCTCAACCAGTTCGCCAACAGCTTCCCGCGCGCCTTCGGCTGGAAGGCCGTGTTCGTCGACACCGACGACCTGAACGCCGTGCGCGCCGCCATCACGCCGAAGACCAAGGCCATCTTCGTCGAAAGCCTCGCCAACCCCGGCGGCGTGGTGACCGACCTGGAGGGCCTCGCGAAGATCGCCGACGAGGCGCAGATCCCGCTGGTCGTCGACAACACGCTGGCCACCCCCTACCTGTGCCGCCCGATCGAGCACGGGGCGACGCTGGTCGTGCACTCCACCACCAAGTTCCTGTCGGGCAACGGCACCTCGCTGGGCGGCGTGATCATCGATTCGGGCAAGTTCGACTGGACCAAGGCCGGCAAGTACCCGGCGCTGACCGAGCCGGAGCCCGGCTACCACGGCCTGAAGTTCCACGAGACCTTCGGCCACCTCGCCTACACCATCCACGGCCACGCCGTGGGCCTGCGCGACCTGGGCCCCAGCCAGTCGCCGATGAACGCCTTCCTGACGCTGAACGGCATCGAGACGCTGCCGCTGCGCATGGAACGCCACTCGGCCAACGCGCTGAAGGTGGCGCAGTTCCTCGAAACCCACCCGGCCGTCGCCTGGGTCAGCTACGCCGGCCTGACGTCGTCCAAGTACTACGATCTGGCGCAGAAGTACCTGCCGCGCGGTGCCGGTGCCGTCTTCACCTTCGGCGTCAAGGGCGGCTACGAGGCCGGCGTGAAGGTTGTGGAGACCGTGCAGCTGTTCAGCCACCTCGCCAACCTGGGCGACAGCCGCTCGCTGATCATCCACCCGGCGTCCACCACGCACCGCCAGCTCTCGGAAGAGGGTCTGGCCGCGGCCGGCGCCGGTCCGGACGTGGTGCGCCTGTCGGTGGGCATCGAGAGCGCGGACGACATCATCGCCGACCTCGACCAGGCGCTGAACGCCGCCGCGTAAAGTCGCTACGTTGGGTTTTCGGCCAGCGCCTCAACCCAACCTACGGAACCTTCGTAGGTTGGGTTGAGCGCAGCGGAAACCCAACGCCCGCCCGTCCCTACTTCGCGGCCCGCCGCAGGATCACCGGCTTCTCGTAGCCGGCCACCAGCACGCCGCCGTCGGCCAGCGGCACGGCCTTCGCCATCGTGCCCGACTGCGCCGACGTCAGTTCCACGGCGCGGCGCTGCCAGTCGGGCGCCAGCTTGACGCCGGCCGCCTTCACATCGCGGGCGTCCACCTCCACCGCGTCGCCGGCGGTGGACACGTCGAAGCCCTCGCATTCCTTGCCGACGCAGACGTTGGCCGCGTCGATCACCGCCCGGCCGGAGGGTGCGGTGAACGGCGTCCCCTCGGCACCGCCGGACCACGTCCAGGTGCCGCGCAGCCACTCCGGAAGCCGCGTGTCGCCGTCCAGCGTGACGTATTCGCTGAGGAAGCCGACGCTGGTGCCCAGCGACACCGACGCCACGCCCTCCGCGATCCGCCGCGCCTCCGGCTGGCCGATGCGGTAGCGCGCCGCCAGCCCCGGCACCCAGCCGTCCACCACCGCCTTGACGGCGGCGCGGAGCCGGTTGCCCCAGTCGGCGCCGACCCAGCGCGGGTTCGACCACGCGGCGATCTCGTCCACCTGCTTCGCCAGCGGCGGCGCGCCCTCGGCCAGCAGCCGCGGGTCCACCGCCGACATCATGTCCTCGACCGCCATCTGCCGGCCGAACGAGCTGCGGATGGTGCCGGTGCGCCCGAACGCCGCCCCGACCATGGGCGACAGCAGGTCCTCCACCGCCTTCCAGGCCGGCGTGGCCAGCAGCGCGCCGCCGGCCGAACAGTCCGGCATCGGCCCGGCGCCGTCGCGCGAGCTGCCGTACAGCGGCCCCTGCGCCTTCCACGCCGGCTGTCCGTGCCGTTCCATCACGAAGCACGGCCACGCCATCTCGTAGTGGTCGGAAACGATGCGCAGCGCCGTCAGGAACCCTTCGTCCGTGGCAAGGTCGCCCGTGCCGGCCACGTCGCGCGCGTAGTCGTCGTCGATGCCGGCGACCGCCTCGCGCATGGTGGCGGTCGCCTTGGCCTTGTCCGGCGCCGGGCCGTAGCGCAGCAGGTAGGCCGTCCAGCCCTTGCCCAGCGGCTCGCGGACGTCGGCCAGCCGGCGCACGGCTCCTTGCGCGTCGGCCGGGATGCTGGCGACGGTGCGGGTGATCCCGGCCACTGCCCCCGGCAGCGCGGCGTTCAGCGCCTGCACCCGCGCGCGCAGCGTCTCGGAAAGGCAGGCGCCGATCTTGGCGGCGGTGGCGCACTGGTTGCGCTGGCCCAGCCACGCCCGCTGCTCGGCGCGCAGCCGCTCGCGCTCCGGCGCGTCCGACAGCGCCTGCAGCTTCTTGTACGTGTTCGCCAGTTCCTGGTCGGCGGCGGCCAGCGCCTGGTCGGCGCAGATCGCCTTCTCCACCGGCGTGCCCGCCGCCTTGCAATCGAAGGACGGCGCCGCCTGCGCCGCCCCCATCCACAAAAGCGCCAGCCCGGCGCCGACGAGCCCGCTCACCCCGAATTGATGCCGCATCCGTCATCCCCCGATCCGATGCCCGGCGGAAGGATCTACCAAGCCCGGCGCGATATCCACCAATTCGTAGCAAATCGGGCGCAACCTTGATTCGCCTGGGCACCCGGCGCGAACCTTGGACCATCCACGGGAGGAGCGGACATGCGCGCGACCATGAAAGCGGGAGTGCTGGCCGCCGCCGGTCTGGGACTCGCCGGATGCGCGGGCGTGCCGGTGGCGCTGACCGCCGCGTCGCTCTACGTCGACACCGTGCTGTTCCTGCGCACCAACAAGACGGCCAAGGACCACCTCATCTCGGCGGTGGCCGAACGCGACTGCTCCTTCATGAACATCCTGGAGAACGGCCGCCTGTGCGAGGACGCGCCGCCGCAGCCGCTGATCGTCGCCGTCATGCGCGAGGTGCAGAACGTCCCGCCCGGCGAGGAGCGCACCGCCGAAGCCCCTCCCCCGCCCCCGATTCAGGTCGCCGAAGCCCCCACCGGCACGCTGAGCGACGGCGTCGCCGGTTCCGGCGCCGCACCGCTGCCGCCGCGCAAGCCGGAGGAACCGTCGGCGCTGCCCGCCGGCCCGGTGGCGCAGGCCGCCGTGCGCTCCGGCACCGCCTCGTTCCTGGTGGTCCTGGGCAGCTACACCCGGCGCGCGCAGGCCGAAGCGCATCAGGCCACGCTGGCCCGCGGCGACACCGCGGTGGCAGACACCATGGTGGTTGAGGCCACCGTCTTCGGCCGACGCCACTACCGCGTGGCACTCCGCCCCGCCGGCCGCGCCGAGGCGCTGGCCGAGTTGTCACGGGCGCGCGCCGCCGGCATCTGCGACGCGTGGCTGCTGCCGTGGAGCGGCAACCTGTCCGTCGACTCCGCCGTCGCCGCCCTGCCCTACGTCGGCTGGCTGTACCGGATGTAAAACAGATACCAACGTTGGGTTTTCGCTGCGCTCAACCCAACCTACGGGGGCGCGCCGGTAGGTTGGGTTGAGCGCAGCGAAAACCCAACGTCCACCACCCCCTCACTCCGCCGCCGGCACCGGCTGTGGCGCGCCCTTCGCCGCAGCCGCCTCCTTGCGCTCGCCGGGCAGCAGCAAGGCCGCCAGGAAGGCGATCAGCGCCAGCGCGGTCAGCGTCCAGTACAGCTCACGGAAGTCGTGGAAGCGCTCGTAGAAGAAGGCGGCCATCTGCACGGCCACCGGACCGGCGCCGAACGACAGGATGAACTTGGCGCCGAAGGCCAGCCCGCGGTGCTTGTCCGGCGTGTAGCGGGCCAGCAGCAGGTTCTCCGCCGGGATCTGCACCTGCGACGCGATCACCACCATGGCCGCCGCCCCCACCAGCGGGACGCCGCCCAGCACCGCCAGCAGCGCCATCAGCGGCGTCTGCGCCAGCAGGCAGATCGCATAGATGCGCTTCAGCGGGTAGCGGTCGGCCAGATGCCCGCCGATCAGCTGCGGGATCGACGCGGTCAGCCACACCAGCGTGACCAGCCCGCCGATGCCGAATGTGCCGCCGCCCACCAGATCGGACAGCCGCTCCTCGAACAGCTTGGGCAGCACGATCTGCATGGCGTTGAACATCAGCCCGGCGCAGACCATGGTGACCGACAGCACGAAGAAGGCGCGCACCACGTCGCCGCGCGACGGCTTCGGCTGCGGCTTCAGGTCGCCCTTGCGGTCCTGGATCAGCCCGGCCGTGATGCACCCCGCCAGCGCCAGCCCCAGCGCCACGCAGATCCCGCCGGGGATGAGGAAGGCGCTGCGCCAGCCCCACAACTCCGTCAAACCGCCGGCCACCACGGCCGCCAGCGCCACGCCGATGCTGCCGAACAGGCCCAGGTAGCCCAGCGACTTGCCCCGGTTGGTGGCGTTCTTGACCATCCACGACATGCCGACCGGATGGTAGATCGACGCCCCCAGCCCCAGCACGGCCAGCCCGATCCACAGCGCGTCCGGCCCGTCGGCCAGCCCCGCCCAGATGGCGCCGCCGCCGGTCATCAGGAAGAAGACCGCCATCATCCGGCTGTCGCTCCACCGGTCGCCCAGCCAGCCGGCCAGCGGCGCCCCCAGCCCGATCAGCAGCGCCCCCAGGGTCCACAGCCGGATCAGCTCGTCATAGGGCAGCTGCCATTCCCGCTCCAGCGCCAGCACCACCGTCAGGTACAGCGCCGCGACGATGTGCATCAGCGTGTGGCCGATCCACGAGAAGCCGACCGACAGCCGGGCGGACAAGTCACCCATGAAACGTCTCCGACACTGGATGAGTCGTCGGAAAAGCTGGCACGCGTCCCCGCGCGCGTCCACCACGCCCGGCGCATGACCGCCATGCGGGAGACAGCCGGACGTTGGGTTTTCGCTGCGCTCAACCCAACCTACGCGGGACGCTCCCGTAGGTTGGGTTCAGCGCCAGCGCAAACCCAACGTCGCGCACCCTCACGCCGTCTCGGCGCGCAGCCAGTCCAGGTAGGCGGGGTTGCCGCGCTCCACCGGCAGCTCGACGATGCAGGGCACGGTGTAGCTGTGCAACTCCCGCACCCGCGCGGCCAATGGCTCGAACAGGTCGCGCCGCGTCTTGGCGATGAAGACCGTCTCCTCGGCCGTCTCCACCGCTCCTTCCCAGCGGTAGACCGACGTCATGCCGCCCAGGACGTTGACGCAGGCGGCCAGCCGCTCCTCCACCAGCGCCCGGCCGATGCGCATGGCCTCCTCGCGCGAGGCGGCCGTCATGTAGACGAACACCAGATCCATGGTCGCTTTCCGTGGGTTGTTTCCCGTGATGCGCCGTTCGCCGTTCCGGCATAGAATGTCCCAACTTTGCCACAACAGGACCGAGGCGATCATGTCCGCGCTGCGCTCGACCGCTCCACGCGCCAAGGGATCGCGGCCGAAGGGAACGCAGCGCGCGCCGACCGACGCGCAGCTGACCTGGCTGCGCCGCGGCCTGGACGAGCCGGGCGGCAAGCTGCCGCTGTTCGACGCGCGCGGGCACCGCGTCAACCACCAGACGGTGGAAAGCTGCGTCAAGGCCGGCTGGGCGGAGCGCTGGTTCGACAACCCCCTGAAGCCCGACTGGCAGGTCTGCCGCCTGACCGAGTCGGGCCGCGCCATCGCCACCCAGCCGCAGCTTCAGCTGGAAACGGCTCACTCCGCCGCCTGAAGCTGCTCGTCCAGCGTCGTGCCGAGCTGGCGCGGGGTGACCGGCTTGTGCACCACGCGCAGGCCGTGCGTGGCGGCGTCGTGCTGGCACTCCGGTCCCGTCTCGCCGGTCAGGATGACGCCGGGAATGGCGGCGCCGTAGCGTTCGCGCACCCGCAGGATCGCCTCCGTGCCCACGCGCCCCTCGCGCAGGCGATAGTCGGCGACCACGATGTCCGGCCGCCGCCCCTCCTCTTCCAGACGCTCCATGGCCTGGTCGGCGGAGCCGGCGGTCAGCACCTCGTACCCCCATTCGGCGAGGATCAGCTTCAGCCCCATCAGCACGATGGCGTCGTCGTCCACCAGCATCGCCAGCCGCCCCTGCCCGCTGGGCGCCGCCGGCTCCGCGGGCAGGGCCTGTTCGCCCTCCGCGGTCTGGCCGATCGGCACGGTGATGCAAAACTCCGAACCGCCGCCCACGGTGGAGCGCACGGTCACCGGATGCCGCAGCAGCCGCGACAGCCGCCGCACGATCGCCAGCCCCAGGCCAAGCCCCTGCGTGCGGTCGCGCTCCGGGTTGCCGACCTGGTGGAACTCCTCGAAGATGCGCTCCATGTGGTCGGCCGGGATGCCGACGCCCGTGTCGCGCACGCAGAGCAGGAGCGCGCTCGCCGACGCCCGGCACTCGATGGCCACCTCGCCCGCCGCGGTGTAGCGCAGCGCGTTCTCGAGGAGGTTCCTCAGCATGCGCGCCAGCAGGGTGCGGTCGCTGCGCACCATGGCCGCGCATCCGTCGACCCGCCAGCCCAGCCGCTTCTCGTGCGCCAGCGGCGCATAGGCCGCCGACACGAGGTCGAGCACGTCGGTGATGGGAAAGTCCTCCACCTCCGGCGTCACCAGCCCGGCGTCGAGGCGCGAGACGTCCAGAAGGCTGTCCAGCAGCCCTTTCAGCGCCTCCAGCCCGCGCTCCAGGTGCCTCAGCACCTCCCCTCCCCGCTCGGAGGAAACGTGGTTGCCCAGCGCCGCGGCGAAGAAGAACAGCGACTGCAGGGGCTGGCGCAGGTCGTGGCTGGCGGCGGCCAGGAACTTGGTCTTGGCGAGGTTGGCCAGTTCCGCCTCGTCCTTGGCGCGCTTCAGGTCTGCTTCGATCGCCGTGCGCTCGGTGATGTCCTCGACGATGGACAGGCGGTAGGCCTCCTCCGTCCCGGTGACGCGGGCCAGCGAGGAGGTGACGCGCACCCACACCGGGCTCCCGTCGGCGCGGCTGTAGCGCTTCTCGATGGCGTAGCTCGGAATGTCGCCGGCCAGCAGCCGGTCGAGCAGCGCCTCCTCGGCCGGCAGGTCGGCCGGGTCGGTGACGTCGCGGAAGCTGCGGCCCAGCAGGTCCTCGCGGCGCGTGCCCAGGATGGCGCACAGCTTTCCGTTCACCTCCAGCAGGCGGCCGTCCAGCGCCACCCGCTCGATGCCGACGGAGGCCTGCTCGAAGACCGACCGGAAACGCTCCTCGCTGCGGCTGCGCGCCGCCTCCGCCTCGCGCAGGTCGGAAACCTCCATGACCACCACGCCCACGGCAACCACCATGCCGTCCGCCTTGACCGGATAGAAGCTGGTCAGCCAGTGCCGGCGCACGCCGGGCTGGTGCGGCGCCTCGCCCACCATCTCGTGGCTGCGCACCGCCTCGCCGGTGGCGAAGACCTGCTCGATGATTCGGTCGACCTGGGAGGCGCTGACCGGCAGCGCGTCCACCACCCGGCGGCCCAGGTAGGCTTCCGCCGGCACGCCGTGGATCTCGGCCAGCGTCTTGTTGATGCGCAGATAACGGTGCTCGCGGTCGAAGAAGGCGAAGCCGACCGGCGCGTGTTCGAGCAGCGCGTTGAGCAGCCCCAGCAGCGCGCCGTTCTCGCGGTTCGCCTCGACCAATGCCGCTTCGTCGCGCTTGCGCGCCGTGACGTCCTGGAAGAACACGGCCAGCCCGTCACGCGAGGGGAAGGCGCGCACGGCGAACCACGCATCCAGCGGCGCGAAATACCCCTCGAACTCTGCCGGCTCCTGCTCGCGCAGGGCGTGGGTGTACTGTTCGTGGAAGATGCTTCCAACGGCCTCCGGGAAGGCGTCCCACAGCCGCTTGCCGACCAGATCGCGCCCGTTGGCGATCAGCGCGCGGGCGCGGTGGTTCAGGTAGAGGATGGTGAAGGTGTGGTCGACCTCGAACACGCCGTCGGTGGTGCTGGCCAGCACGGCGGCCATCTTGTGGGCGGCGGCGTTCGCCTCCTCCTGCGCGCGGGCCTTCCGTTCCAGATCCTCGGCCATGGCGTCGAAGGCGTCGCCGATCTGCCCGAACTCGGTGGCGGTCCCGGCCAGCCCGCTGCGCGCCGTCAGGTCGCCCGCCCGCCAGCGGCGCGTGGCCTCGACCAGGGCGGAGACCGGCCGCCGCACCAGCCGGCCGGCGATCCACCAAGCACCCAGCAGCGTGACCGCCGCCACCACCGCGATCACCGCCAGCGCCCGCCGCATGGCCCGGTCGATGGGCGCCATGGCCTGCGCCTTGTCGATGCCGACGGCCAGCAGCAGCCCCTGCGCGCCGACGTCCACGGGGCTGTAGGCCAGGATGCGTTCCACGGCGTCGAGGCCGGGCATCTCCACCGTGCCGCTCTCCCGCGCCGTGATCAGGGGGCGGTAGCGTTCGGGCACCTGGGTGCCGTTCACGCCGGCGATCTGCGGCACGCGGGCCAGGACCACGCCGTTGCGGTCGGTGACCAGCACCGCCGCGTTGTGCGGCATCGGCTTCGCCTTCAGATAGGACTCGAGCCAGCCGAGGTCGAGCAGCGCCGTCACCATACCCGCCGGCGCGCCGTCGCGGTCGGTATAGGGCAGTGCGAACGGCAGCGCCGGCGCCCCCGTGGTGCGCCGGCGGATGTGCTCGCCCACGGCGAAGCGCCCGGTCTCCGCCGCGATGCGCAGGTGCGCCCGGTCGGCGATCGATAAGCCGACCGCCGCCTCGTCGGTGGCGCAGCGGATCACGCCGTCGCCATCCGTGACGTGCACCTGCAAATGGTCGGGATAGCCGGGCCGCAGCCGCTCCATCAGGCCTTGGCAGCGCCCGGCGTCGCCGCTGCGCACCGCATCGGTCTGCGCCACGGTGACCAGCACCTGGCGCACGCCTTCGACGATGCGGCTCTGTTCGGCGTCGATCAGGCTGACCAGCCGCGTGGCCACCTGATGCACCTCCGCCTCGCGGATGGCGCGTAACTGCAACTCGTTGTCGATCTCGATGGCCGCGGCCGGCACCAGCGCCAGGAAGACCAGCAGCATCAGGCGGTGTAAGAGGCTCATGACCGTTCCATGGCAGCCGGAGCGGCCGTCCCGGCCGCCTGCGACGGGCGCCCGGGGCGCCCCACTGTTGCTCGACCGGGGGTGCCGGATCAGCCTGGGCGGCCGGACCGCCACAGGCCCGAACGCAACGCCCCGGCGGCAACGCGGCGGTCGGCGATCTCCGCCTCGTCCACCTCGGCGATGCCGGCGGCCTTCAGCGCGCGCAGCAGGATGCTGCGCACGGTCGTGCCCTCCTCCTCGGCACGGCGGCGCACCGCCCGCTTGACGCTGACCGGCACCATGGCGGCGAGTTGCACGTCGGGCTCGCGCCTGGCCACGGCAATGGGATTGGCAACGGGATTGGCGTCGCGGCCGGGACGCCCGGCGTCGATCGCCACCACCACACCCTCTTTCCTGCGGTTATCCGGCATTTTCCAGAAAGCCTTGCATTCTTCGGACGTTCGAATGCTCGCACGATATGGTTAATGTGCAATTAACCATAACCTCCGCCGCACGAATCTTTCCAGTGCCAAAACCCGGCCGATGCCCGCGCCGCAGCCGCCATCCATCAACGAAAAAGGCCCTCCTCCCTGCGGGAGAAGGGCCTCGCCTCCGGTCGGACACCCGGGCGCGTCAGCGGCCGGGGCGGCCGCGCGGCGGAAAGCGGCCGGAGGTGGAGCGCACGAAGGCGCCGCCGCCCGCACCCCGGTCCACGTCGTCGCCCTCTTCGGAAACCGGCTGCCGCTCGCGCTTGCGCTCGGCCTCGGCCTCGTTGATCTCGGCCTCCAGCGCGCGGATGCGGGCGCGCAGCGGGTCGACCACCGCCCCGCCCGGCTTGCGGGCCATGAATTGTTCCAGGTCGTGCTTCAGCCGCCCAAGCTGGCTCTTCATCTCGGCGAGGTTCGGCTTGGACTTGCCGACGCGAAAGGCACGGTCTTCGAACTTGCTCACGAGACGCCTCCTGGTAAATGCGGTGGACGGTAAGCTCAGGCCCGGCTCCAGACGTCTGGTGCCGGCGGGTGCGGGTCGCCGACGGTGATGCCGGCGAACTCCAGCTGACGGCCGACGAGCGCGGTGCGCTCCTCGTCCGGATCGTCTTCGGACAGGAGAAAAGGGCCGAAATCGGCCGAATCGGTGCGGGCGATCAGGGCGACGCCGGCGGGCACGACGACCGCCTGCCACACCACCGTCTCCGGCTCGCGGCTGGCGGTGACGGGGTCGATGCCGCTGGCGTTCAGCGCCGCCATGCGCATGAAAGTCACCATGCCGGCGGCGTCGCGCATGGCGCGGCGGTAGGCCGGGTGCTCGGTCAGCGGGACGGCGCCCATTTCCGGCGGCAGGCTGAGGGTCGCGGCGATGCGCGGGCCGAAGGGCGTGTCGATCAACTGCCCTTCGATCAGAACGGCCGGCGCGCGCAGGTCCCGCATCAGCGTGCGGCACTGCGCGACGACGTCCGGCCAGAGCGGCGGCGGCTTCGGGATGTGGACGGCGGTCGTGCGGATCATCCGTTGCAAATGGGCCTTCGCGGCCCATTCGTCTACGGTGCCCGTACGCCGCCGTCGCATCGGTCACCCCATCGACCGCCGCCGGGTCATCATCAGCGGCGCCCGCGGGTCAGCGGGGCGTTGCCGCCGTTGCCGGTGTTGCCGGAGTGCGCGCTGGCCGAGTGGGCGTTGCCGGAATGGCCGTTGCCGCCATGGTGGCCGTGCCCGGCCTTGGCCTGCGGGTGCCGCGGGGCCGGACGGCCCTGCCGCTCGCCCTGCCGCTCCCCGTGCCAGGACCGGCCCGGCCCGCCGGAACCGCCCGGCCGGTGGCCGTTGCGCTTGAAGCCGTTGCCGCCGCGCGGGGCGTCGAAGCGCTGCGTCGGCTCCATGCCCGGCACGCGGTGCACCGGCACCTGGGCGCCGATCAACCGCTCGATGTTCAGCAGCGACACGCGGTCGGCGCGGGTGGCGAAGCTGATGGCGATGCCCTCCGCCCCGGCGCGGCCGGTGCGGCCGATGCGGTGGACATAGTCCTCCGGGCTGCGCGGCAGGTCGAAGTTGATGACGTGCGTGATGTCGCGCACGTCGATGCCGCGCGCCGCCACGTCGGTGGCGACCAGCAGGCGCACGCGCCCGTCGCGCAGCTTGCCCAGCGTGCGGGTGCGGGCCTCCTGGCGCATGTCGCCGTGCAGGGCGGCGGCGGCATGGCCGTCGGCGCTCAGCTGCTCGGCCAGTTCATCGGCGTCGCGCTTGGTGGCGGCGAAGATGATGGCCTTGCGCACCTCGTCCGACGCCGCGAAGTGGCGCAGCAGGCGGCGCTTGTGGTGCAGGTCGTCGGCGTGCAGGACGCGCTGCTCGATCTTCGGGGCGCTCTGCGGCGTGCTCTCCACGGCGACGCGGGCCGGGTCGCGCAGCAGGCCGCGGGCGACCCGCTCCATGCGCTGGTCCAGCGTGGCGGTGAACAGCAGCGTCTGGCGCGTCGCCGGGCAGGCGTTGCCGATCGCCTCGATGTCCTCGGCGAAGCCGAGGTCGAGCATGCGGTCGGCCTCGTCCAGGATCAGCACCTCGACCTCGTCCAGGCGCACCGTGCGGCGGCGCATGTGGTCGAGCAGGCGGCCCGGCGTGGCGACCAGCACGTCGACGGAGCGCGACAGGTCGCGGACCTGCGGCCCGAACGGCGCGCCGCCCAGGACGTCGACGATGAACAGCCGGCGGAACTTGACGTAGTTGCGGGCGGACACGGTGACCTGCCGCGCCAGCTCGCGCGTCGGCGCCAGCACCAGGACGCGCGGGCCGAACGGCCGGGCCCGGCGCGGCTCGCCGGCGGCGACGGCCGCCGCGGCGGCGGCATCGTCGGCCGCCATCAGGCGGTGCAGAGAGGGCAGCAGGAAGGCGCCGGTCTTGCCGGTGCCGGTGTCGGCCGTGGCCAGCACGTCGCGCCCTTCCAGCGCGACCGGGATGGCCGAGGCCTGAATCGGGGTGGGAGCGTTGTGGCCGGCGGCCTCGAGGGCGCGGATCAGGCCGGGGTGCAGGTTCAGATCGGCAAAACTCAAAGTACGGTTTCCCAAGCATGCGACCACGCCGCGGCTCGTCGTGCAGCCGCGGGTCGATCGTGTGTCAAACGTACCGGAGGGAGAGGGAGGCGCGGGTGCGTCGTATTCCGGGCGGACCTTGATGGCCGCCCACCGAGCTGTCGAACCTCGCTCGGACGACGTTCAGGGCCTCCGACGAATGAGACAGATATAGGTGCTTGTGCGCCGCAACGCCAGCTTTCTTTGCGCGCCCCGGCGCGGGGCTGGGGTGCGCGCCCGGCCCGGCGGGTGGCGCCGCGTCGTCGGGAAGAAGCCCCGCCCCCGTCAGAAGACCCCCGTCAGAAGACCCCCGTCAAAAGACCAGGGAGAACAGCCCGATGACGACCAGCAGGCCGATCAGGAAGATGATGCCGATGGTACCGCCGATGAACCTGAGCATGGGGCCTCCCGTCGCGTTGCCGGTGTGCCCATACCAACGCCGCGCCATCGCCCCGGTTCCGCTTGTCCTCGCGGAAAGGTGCCCGACACGGCCGCGCGCTCCCGGCCGCGCTCCCGGCCGATGACCGGAACGCCGCAACGTTAGGGACGCCTGGCGGAGAGGTCCTCGTCCCCGCTCCCGGACCGGCCGGCGGCCCGTTGCGGGCGGGGTGCGGAACCGGCGGTCAGCAGCGACAGGGCGCGGGCGAACGGCTGGTCCTGGGCGGCCTGCGGCGGCACGGACGCCGGGCCGGTGTCCTCGGCGGACACGGCCTCGTCCGGCGTGATGCCGACCTCGTGGATGGAATGCCCGGCCGGGGTGAAGTAGCGCGCCGTCGTCAGCTTCAGCGCGCTGCCGCCGTCGAAGGGAATGATGCTCTGGATGACGCCCTTGCCGAAGGTCTTCGATCCGAGGATCACGGCCCGGCGATGGTCCTTGAGGGCGCCGGCCAGGATCTCCGCCGCCGACGCCGACTTGCCGTTCACCAGCACCACCAGCGGCAGGCCGCCGGTCTCGTCCCCGGCGCGGGCGGTGTAGACGCGGTTCGCCTCGGGATCGCGCCCGCGGGCCGTGAGGATCGTCCCTTCCTCCAGGAACGCGTCGGCCACCTTGACGCTGGAGTGCACGAGGCCGCCGGGGTTGTTGCGCAGGTCGAGCACGAAGCCGCGCAGGTCCGGCCCGATCCGCGCGCGCAGGGAACGGATGGCGTCGGCGACGGCCGGGTGGGTCCGCCGGTCGAACTTCAGGATCCGGATGTAGCCGACGTTGCCGACCGCCGCGTGCTTCACCGACGGAACCTTGATTTCCTCGCGCACCACGGAAACGTCGAAGGGCGCCGCCTGCCCGTCCCGCCGCACGGTCAGCGACACGGCCGTGCCCTCCGGGCCGCTCAGCATGTGCCGGACGGCGGCCAGTTCCTTGGCGTCCACCGGCCGATGATCGACGGCCAGGATGACGTCGCCCGTCCGCAGCCCGACCCGCTCGGCCGGGGAGCCGGGGAGCGCCTCGGTGATGCGGACCCGTCCGTCCTGCGGTTCGTAGCGGATGCCCAGGCCGGCGAAGGCGCCGTCGTTCTCCGCGCGCATCGTGCTGTATTCCTCCGGCCCCACGTAGGCCGACCAGCGGTCGCGCCCCGCCATCGCGCGGATGGCAATGTCGGCAAGCTCCCGCTCCGACATGGGCTCGATGTACCGCCCGCGGATTTCGCGGAGCGCGTGCACGAAGCGCTCGACGGCTTCCGCCTCGCCCGCCTGAATCCCGCCCGAAAACGCGGGCTCGGCGGCGGTCGCAGGGCTGACATTGGCGGCGGGAGCGGCGAGGAGGGCGCACAGGGCGGCGAGGGTGGCAAGGCGCAGCGTCACGGGGGCATCTCACGCAGGTCAGGCACAGGCACGTCCGCCCGCAGAGTGCGCCCCAAACAATTAATTTGTCGTTAACCATAATTTGCGACCAAGCCGCCCCCGTCACGGCGCGCGAACCGGCCGGAACACGCCCGGCTCGCGCGCCGCATGTTCGGATCCGGCCGGTTACGGCCGCCGGCCTACTGCCGGGCAGGCTGCCCCGTGTCGCCGGGCGCACCGGTATCGCCCTGGGTGACACCCTGGGTGTTCGCCCCTCCCGACGCGCCGGCGCCCGCGTCCCGCGGCCCGGCGCCCGACTGGCCGGCGCTGCCCGTCTGCCGGTCCAGGTTAAGCGCGGCCACCGTCTCGGCATCCAGCTGGCCCGTCGCGTTAAGCCCCCTGGACTGCTGGAATTCCCGCAGCGCACGGCGCGTGTTCGGCCCCCAGACGCCGTCCACGCCGATGTCGCTGCCGTTGTCGTTCAGGGCCTGCTGGACGTTGCGGACCCGTTGCGGGCTCAGCGCCCGGGCCGACGCCGCGGATCCGCTTCGGCTGCCGGACTGGGCGACGGTCGAGCCGGATCGGCCGTCGGTCAAGTTTTCGACCTTCGTGCCGAGCCCCTCGTCCATCGCCACGCCGGTGCCCGCGCCGGCCGCGCCGCCGATGACCGCGCCGACCGGGCCGCCGACGACCGCGCCGGCCGCCGCACCCCCGAGGCCGCCGGTCGTCGCCCGTTGCGTGTCCGTGCTGCCGCATGCCGCGAGCGCCACGAGCATGCCGGCGCCCGCCATCATCACTGGGAATTTGCGCATGACAACCATCCTGTTCCGTGTGGTTCCTTCCAGACCGGGCGAACACCCGACAGGACGGAGGCGGACGGCCTTCACGTCTCTTCGCGCGACGATCACCCGGGCTGTACACCTGCGACAATCGGAATGCCGGCCGATGGTTCCCGCCCCCGCGGCAGGCAAGCGGCGCACGCTGGGGGGCGCGCAGGGGCACGACGTCACCATCGGCTTGATCGCCCTGGCCGAGCGCATCACTTGGAAGGCAACAGCGGCGATGGAACGAGGAAGCCCATGACGCACGCCATCCTCTTTGGCGAACTCTCCGGACGTGAGATCGCGGAGTTCCTGAAATCCACGCTCGCGCACGACGGGACGGTCCGCGTGCGGCCGACGCCGACCGAAGCCGAACTGGTCGTCTACCAGATGTCCCTGGCGGACCCCGCCTTCGAGATCACGGTCGAGGCGATGGCCGACGGCGTTCCGTCCAAGCACTACGATGGTGCCCGCACCGAGGTCCGCATCGACGGAAGCGGCCGGGGCATCCGCGCGCTCGCCACGCGTCTGGCGGAGGAGTACGGCGGCCTCGTCCAGACGTACGAGCAGTGGACGGCGGTGCCCGGCGCCCGGCCCGACCGCCTGTCGCCGAAGGCCAGGCTGTGCCTGGCGGTGTTCAATCTGTTCGGCGTCCCGAGCGGCTTTCCGTCGGCCGCGCGCGACCACGCCGGACTCGCCGCCTTGAAGGAGGCCATCGAGGCCTACCTCACCGATCCCCCGTCCGGAGGCTGAGCGCCCGGTGAGTCGCCGGTTATCACGACACGCAAACGCCACCTCAAGCCAAAGCCCGCCCGCAAGGCATTCGCCGCCAATCCACGGGCCGCCATCCGTGCCGTCCGCTCGGCATGAAGTGAACGGCCCCGTTGTCCCTAACCCGGAAAAGAAGAAAGCCTTGGACCCGTTGGGATCCAAGGCTTTCTCACCGGTTCCAGCATTGGTCGGAGCGACAGGATTCGAACCTGCGACCCCCAGACCCCCAATCTGATGCGCTGGCTACGCTATCCATATCCTGCAATACCGGACCGCCAGCGGCCGCACCCGGCGCTACACCATCGGCAAGCACGGCTCCCCCTGAACGCCGGACACCGCGCGGCGCGAGGCGGACCGCCTCCTTCGTCTGGTCGCAGGCGGCGAGGACCCGCTCGCGGACAAGCAGGACGCGCGCAGGCCCAAGGACGACAATCGATTCGCCGCCGTCGCCGCCCTGTTCATCGAGCGCTACGCCAAGCCCGGCAACAAGTCGTGGACGGAGACCAAACGCATCCTCGACCGCGACGTCGGCCCGTCCTGGGGCCAGCGGCCGATCACGGAGATCCGCCGCGGCGACGTCATCCGGCTGCTCGACGACGTCGTGGACAGCGGCCGGCCGGTGCACGCGAACCGGGTCTTCTCGGCGATCCGCAAGCTGTTCAACTGGTGCGTCGAGCGCGGCCTCCTGGAAACCTCCCCATGCCTGAACGTCAAGGCGCCGACCAGGGAAAAGCCGCGCGACCGGGTGCTCGGCAGCGAGGAACTCCGCCTCGTCTGGCGGGCATCCGGCGCCATGCCCTACCCCTACGGCCCCTGGATCCGGCTGCTGATCCTCACCGCGCAACGCCGGGACGAGGTGGCCCACATGACCTGGAGCGAGGTGAGCCTGGACGCCGGCCTGTGGACCATTCCCAAGGAGCGGGCCAAGAACGACCAGGCCCACCTCGTCCACCTGACCCCCACCGCCGTCGACCTGCTGCGCGCCCTGCCGCGCCGCGCGGGAACGGACTTCGTGTTCACCGCCACGGGCCACACGCCGATCTCCGCCTTCAGCGACGCGAAGGAGGCATTGGACGCCCGGATCGTCGCCGACCTCCGGAAGGAAACGGCGGACCTCGGCGGGGATCCGGACACCGTCCGCCCCCTCCCCTCCTGGCGCTTCCACGACCTCCGCCGCACCGCCGCCACCTTGATGGCCGAGGCGGGCATCCCGCCGCACGTGGTGGACAAGATCCTCAATCACACCCAGGGCACCATCACGGGCGTCGCCGCCATCTACAACCGCCACCAGTACCTGGAGGAGCGCCGGCAGGCGCTGGCCGCCTGGGCGGAGCGGCTGACAGCGCTGTCGGTGGACGGAGGTTGAGCAATGGCCGAGATCGCAGCCACAATGGCCTCGGCCGCGGACACGGCCATCATCGATGTCGAGCCAAAATCATCCGCAAGGTTTGGAAGCGCTCACTCCGTCTCGAATCGCCCGGCACCCACAGGGAAGCCCAGATCCTTCAGGTTGTCCCTGACGATGTCCATGACATCGTCGGGAAACCCGTCCGGTGCATCGGCGTGGATCTCGAGCGATATGCGGATCGTCGCGCCTTCTGGCCGGGCCAGTTCGGCGACGACGCCTTGGGCCACCTGCGGCAGCTTCGCCATCATCCGCACCGGATCCAGGTCCAGCGTCGCAAAGAACCGCGTTTTCCTTGCCGCCTCGGCGGCATCGCGGACGGCCCGCGGTCGCTGACGCGTTCGGGCTGGGCGGACGGTCCGCCCGCAGGCAACGGCGCCGTTCCGCCGGCCGAAGCTGGAACGGGCGCCAGCAGCCGTTCGGCAAAGTCCCGGCGCAGCAGGACACGGTCCGCCTCGAAGGTGGCGTGCACCGCCGGTTGGAAGGTGACGTCGCGGTATCCCGTGCCGCCCTCCGTCAGGCGGGCCAGCGCGAACGGGCCCTTGCCGCCCTCGTCCTTCCGCACGGGAATGTTCATGCACCGGCAGAGCGTGATCGCTAGGTGCGTGTAATCCCGGCAAATGCCGCGGCGCTCGGCGCAGGTCGCGGCGGCGGTCCGGTGGCGCGGGAATGCTCATGGCCGCACGCCACGTGCCGGTGGGCGAAATCGCAGATCGCCTGCACGCGCGCCCAGCCGGGCAGCGTCCCCCTGAACAGCCGCCAAGCCTCCTCCGACGGGAGGTCGGTTTCGCAGTAGCGGCTGCCAATGAAGAACAGGAGCGTGTCCGACGGCAGATCCTCCACTGGGCTCTGGGCGGCGCCTCCGGAAATGGTCCCAGGGCGGGACCGGAACGAAAAAGGACGGCCGAAGCCGTCCTTTCCGGGGATCGCCTCCGCGACGCGTCAGAGCGCGCGCAGGTTCTCGGCCGAAACCTTGCCGCGCCGCGGGTCGCGCACCGCCTCGAAGGAGAGTTTCTGGCCCTCGTTGAGGTTGCCGATGCCGGCGCGCTCGACGGCGGAGATGTGAACGAAGACGTCGGCCGAGCCGTCCTCGGGCTGAATGAAGCCGAAGCCCTTGGTTGCGTTGAACCACTTGACGGTGCCGTTGGCCATGGGTCAGTTCCCTTGCTGGCGGTGCCCCCACCCGACACCGAGGGGGGATCAAATTCACTTCGGGAAGAGAGACCCAGACCCGGGTGCGGGGCTGGAGAAAGCAGGCCCCAGAGCAACTTCGACCCCCTCTACATGGGGTCCGGCACGGGACTGCGCAAGCGAAACCGTGCCGCCCCCTCTCAATCAGCCGATCACGACAGCGACGGCCGGCTGCGGGACGGGGTGTCGAGGAAGAAGCGCAGCATCTCCCGCGTGGCGTCCGGCCCGCGCGGATCGGTGTAGGATCCGGCCGCGCTGCCCCCCGCCCAGGCATGCCCGGCGCCCTGGATCGTCCACTGTTCGCACAACACGCGGCCGGACGCATCGGTGTGGAGGGCGCGGGTGTAGCCATGCCCTCCCGGCACCTGGCCGCGCTCCACCATAACCGTCAGCCCGGTGGCGGCGGCCGTGGACTGTGCCACGACCGCGGCGCCGTTGCTTGGGTGGACGGTGGTGTCCTGGTCGCCGTGAAACACGATGGCGGGCACGGTGCCGGTGCCCCGGCCGGAGCCCGCGGTGCCCTGGCGCATGGCGGCAAAGGCGGAGGGCAGGTCGCGGGCCGCCCCGCATGGCAGGCCGGAATGCACCCCCACGGCGGCGTAGAGGTCGGGATAGACAGCGCCCATGATCGCCGCCGCCGCACCGCCGGCGGAGAGTCCCGCCACGTAGACCCGGTCGGGGTCGACGGGGTGGTCCCGCATGATCCGCCGGGTGATGCCGGCGATCAGCGAGGGTTCGCCGCCGTCGCGCCGCTGGTCGGCAGGGCTGAACCAGTTCCAGCACTTCTGCGCGTTGGCCGAGGACGGCTGCGCCGGATAGGCGACGAGGCAGCCATGCTCCTCGGCCAGCGCGTTCATGCGGGTGCCGGCGGCGAAGTCGTCGGGCGACTGGGTGCAGCCGTGCAGCATCACCACGAGCGCCAGCGGCTGTCCGTCGCGGCGGTTGGCGGGGATGTAGAGCTTGTAGGAGCGGGTCCCCGCCCCGTTGCTGTAGGACGCTGTCACGAAGGAGGCGCCATCGGGCAGGGGATCGGGCGCCGGGCGGACGAGATCGCCCACCCCGAGATCGAGGCCGGTCGGCATGGCGCGGGCGGCGAGACCGCGCAGGGTCTCGCCCAGGCCGGCCCGCGGCCTGGGATGAAAGCGCCCGCCGAAGGCGCCGGTGGAGGCCGCGGGCGAGGTGGCGGGCGAAGCGGCCGCCGTGGCGTGGTGCGGCGGCGATGCGTCCGGCGCATCCACCGTGACGGGTTCCACGTCGATGATGGTGGGGAGGCCGCGGCGCGCCGGCTCGGGCGCGGTGCCCGCCGCCGCGCCGCTCAGCAGGCGCTGGATGAGGGCGGTCGCCTCGGCGAGGTTGCCGGCCTGGGTGAGGCGGGTCGCCTCGGCCATCCCGGCAGAGAAGGAATCGGTCATGTCGGCAGCTTTCTGGAATCGGACACGGAGGAAGGCCCGGTCCGTCGACTTTCAGGAGTGCGGGTGGTGGCGTGTGCCGCTACCGCATGCGGTCCGCGAGGGCCGCCTTGACGGCGGCGCTGGCGTGCAGCGCCCCCAGCACGGCGACCGAGGCGATGGTGGCGCGGGCGAGTTCGGGGGTGACGTCCTGGGCGATGGTGGCAAGCCCCAGGACGCGGATGTCGAGCATGTTTCCGGCGTCCCGCGCCGCTTCGAGGTCGGCGCGGGTGTAGTGGCGCAGGCCGAGGTCCACGCTCTTGCGCGTCACGGCCTGCCGCACGGCGTCGCCGTGGCGGTCGATCTGGTTGCGGATGGCGGTGCGGATGAAGTCGGTGCGGTTCGCGTAGAACCCTTCCTGCACCAGCAGGTCGATGTGGCCGAGGTCGACGTAGCCGAGGTTGATCGTGATCTTCTCGCTGTCGCCGGCCTTCGGTCTGGAGTCGCTCACGTTGCCGGCCATCCTTTCACCATCCGCTCACCATCCAGTGAGATGGTAAATGGGGAGGTTCAGGCACCGATCAAGGAGAAAAGGATCCGCGGCGACCAGAAGATGGTGGAATGGCCGGTTACCGGCATCGGAGCGGCAGTGGGTCGATGCCGTAGCGCCACCCGACCTTCAGATCGAGGTTCTCGTCCTCGACGATCACCGTGCTCGGAATGCCCGACAGGCCGACCACCTGTGCCTCGGACACGGCTCCGGCGAACGCCTCGCCGTAGCTCGCGTAGGGGCCGTACAGCAGGTTGTCGCTGCGGACGACCCACTCGGTCTTCCTGCGCAGGACCATGAAGAGTCGGCTCGGGTTTCTCATATCGGGAATCTCCTCGCCTCGCGGCTTTCGAGACATCTCGGGAACAACTCCCAAGTCCTGGCTTGCCTCCCGCCTGGGAGAAAACCAACGCATTGACTTGTGTGTCTGCGCCACATTTTTCCAACATGCAGAGGTTCATACGCCGGAATTGCCACACAAAAAGAAGACTTCAGCACCATATCTTCTTCAGCCGGCGTCGCATGTCTGGCGCAGGCGCACCGGAGGTGAGGCCACCATGACATCCCCGGCGCGAATGGCCGAACCACGGAGCACGACGATGACCATGCGAACATTCGTTCCGCCCGCTTCCCCCGCGTTTCGGACGACGGCGATGGAGTACTTCGTGCCGCCGCTGGTGATCCCGGTTGCCGTCGTGCTGGCGGTCGTGCTCTTCGCGCTGATTCATGGCCCCGTGGCCTGAACCGGGCGAACCGCCATGCTCAGGAACGTCGAGAGAGACCTTCGAGCGATGCATCGCCCATGCAGCGCGTCGCCAGGACGACCTGCCCGCCGTCATGGTCACGGCTTATCGTCGTCCTGACCGCCCACCGCGAGGCGTGTTCCTCGGCGTGTTGACCGCCATCCGAACCGCGCGCTCGCGGACGTCAGGGGCGTGTTTTGGGTGAAGCCTGTTTCATCATGATCACCCCATCCTCTCAGGAAATGGGGCCTCCGGAAAGCCCGGTGCGGTTCACACCCGACCCGGAGATGGGCGGACGCCGTAAGGGCAACCATATTGGTCGCTCAACCAGCCGCCAACCCGCCGGAGTCAGCCATGAGCGTCGAGCCCAAACCGAGTCCGGACGAACTCGACGACCAGCGGGCCGTCCTGGCGGCGTTCGGCGCCTTCGCCCTCAAGGCCGACAGTCTCCAGGACATCCTTCAGGAAGCCTGCCGCCTGGTCGGCCGCGGCCTGCGCGTCGACCTCGCCAAGGTCATGGAACTGCAATCCGACGGCGGCACCTTGCTGGTGCGCGCGGGCGTGGGCTGGAAGCCCGGCATCGTCGGCCATCTCACGGTTCCGCTGAAGCCAGCATCGTCGGAAACTCAGGCGATCGACTCCGGCGAGCCGTTCGTCTGCCTGGACGTCGAAGGCGAGCGCAACCTGACGATCCCGGATTTCATCCGGGAACACGGCGTCAGATCCCTCGTCAACGTGCCCATCCTCGGTTCGGGAACGAAGCCGCCCTACGGCATCCTCCAGGTCGACAGCCGCATGCCCCGTGCGTTCGTGCAGACCGACATCGACTTCCTGCGCGGCTACGCCAACCTCCTCGCCTCCTCGGTCGAGCGGCTGACGCTGCTGCCCAGGCTGGAGGCCGCCATAGAGGACAAGAAGCATCTGTTCCGGGAACTGCAACACCGGATGAAGAACAACCTCCAGGTCATCACCGGCCTGATCGCGATCCAGTCGGGGAACGCCAGGACGCAGGATGCCCGGCGGGAACTCCAATCCATCGGCCGCCGGATCGAGACGATGCGGCTGGTGCACGACAAGCTCTATTCCACAGGGGAGATCGACCGCATCGACCTCGGCACCTATCTCGGCGAATTGAGCGCGAGCCTGCTCCGGTCCCAAAGCACCCCGGCCATGGGAATCCGGCTGCGGACGGAGGTCGAGAGCGTGATGGTCCCCGGCGATCTTGCCGTGCCGCTCGGGCTGATCGTGAACGAGTTCATCACCAACAGCCTGAAATACGCCTTCGCGGACGGGAACGGCATCATCGGCGTGAAGCTCGACGTGGACGCCCCCGACGCCGGGCGCTTGCGCCTGTGGGACAACGGCAAGGGCCTTCCGCCGGAGGGCCGCGCGCAAGGCACCGGCATGACGCTGATCGACGGATTGGTCGATCAGATCGAAGCGACGGCGACGTGGCGTTCGGAAAAGGGGACAACCCTCGAGATCGGCTTCACGATGTGACGGCCCCCTGCACACCCGGCGCGGGCGTCCGCAGGCTCCCGTCCCACCGCTTCCCTCCGAACAGCCCATAAGAGCACCCTGTCCCGTGTGCCGCCGTGCTGTACGATGACCAATCGGCACGGAAGCGCCCGGAGCGAAAACCATCTCGTCCCGCCGCACAGGAGGGGAGATGGCGTCAGCATCAGACCTGAAAAGGGCCATTCCGAATCTTCGCTGCTATTCTCGCGCGCTGTCCGGCGACCCGGACCTCGCCGATGATCTTGTCGAGACATGCTTGCGCACCGCCGCCGACATTTTTGAGACCATTCCCCAGAACGGTGTGCGCATCTGGCTGTTCACCATGCTGCACGCCGTGATCCTTCGGAACGCCCCCAGCGGCCGCCGGCCGCGACCGGCGACCACGCCCGCACGGTGGCCGCCCAGCGACACTCACGTTGCGGACAGTCGCGAACCCGGACTGCAACTGGCCTTTCGCGCACTCGGCTTTGCGCAGAAGGCGATCCTCTTTCTGATGGCCGTCGAGGATTTCTCGGACCAGGAGGCGGCCATCATCACGCGCATGACCGTGCACAACGTGAGAAAAGCCCTTCGAGAGGCGCTCGACCAGCTCGGCGCACTGCCCCTGGGCTTCGTTGCCCCCAAGCAGGACGGGAGCACATGAACAAGCAGACACCGGAGATGTCCCGCCAGCATCTCGACGACTACGTCAGTGGCAAACTCAATGCAGCGAGGTCCGGCCTCGTGGAAGAGTATCTGGCCGCGAACCCGGACGTCGCCCTGCGGATCCGGCGCGACTGGGCGGTGCGGGAGCGTCTGCGGGAGATGTTCGCGCCGGTTCTCTCCGAACCCATTCCTTCGCGCCTGCGTGAGGTGCTCGCGGCAGCACGGTCGTCCGGGAAGCCGCGCACCGGCAGACCCTGAGCCGGCCGGTCCTGCGCGGAAAGGACGTTGCGGACAACAGCCTAGGCGGGTGGCCGAGCCCTCCTGCGAACCAGCTGTTGTCCAGCACCGTATCTCCAAATTGCGGGTAGAGAATTCCTAAATGGTGTGCACCGCATCCGCTCTCGATGGGGTAGATTGCTAATTCCGAAGGTGCCGTGGAGTGGTTGGCGATGCAGTCCATCCCTGTCGTTTTGCTTGACTCGAACAACTTGTTCCGGCAAGGCCTCAAGGCGTTGCTTTCGGATCAGGATTTTCACATCACGAGCGCGGCCGGCACTCTTGATGGGGTGCGGAACATCGCACCGGAAACCGACACGCCGCAGCTGGTTCTGGCCGATCCGCTCGGAGTGGGCGAGGTTGCGGATGTGGTCCGCGCCCTCAAGACCTCATTTCCCAACGCACGCCTCGTGCTGCTCACCAGCACGCTCGACGGCTGCATCATGATGAAGGCCATCGAAGCCGGTGCGGACGGCTTCCTGATGAAGGACATGTCGATCGAAGCACTGGTTCAGTCCCTGCGCTTGGTCATGATGGGAGAGAAGGTCTTCCCGAGCCCCCTGGCCGCACTGCTGATCAGCGGCCAAGCCACCAAATCCAGCACCGATTTGGTGTCATCGAAGAGAAGCGTATCGCAGCGCGAGGCGCAGATCCTGCGCTGCCTGCTCCTTGGCGACAGCAACAAGCTGATCGCCAAGCACCTCGACATCACCGAGGCGACGGTCAAGGTCCACCTCAAGAGCCTGCTGCGCAAGATCGACGCCACCAACCGCACGCAAGCCGCCATCTGGGGCCTCCACAACGGATTTGCCGAAAATGGGAACGGCATCCGCCCCTTTGTCTGACCGTGCCCGCGGCGGCACCGACGCCGGGTTGAGGGGGACGCGACGATCACCGTGACGCACGGGCCGACCCGGACCTCCCCGACCTGCCGGCCGGCGTTCCCATCCGCCTGGAGCGGGCCGTTCGGGCAGGATCTGGACGATGGGGTGTTCTTCTGATCCGATGCATGAGTCCGCGCGGCGGCCCTGGCGGTGGGGCCTCCGTGTCACCGCCGGCGTTCGAGCGTGCCCTGGCGGCGGCCTTCGCTGTCCCGGATGACCAGTTCGCCCTCGGCGAAGCCGCGCTCGACGCTGCCGATGTGCCGTCCGGCGGTGTCGCGCAGCACGTGGCTTCCCTTCACATCCGCCTCGATACGCCCGACCGGGCGACCGCCGCGGTCGCGGACAACACCGTCGGTGTCGACGTGGTTGCCCGGATCGAAAAGATGCGTGGGATTGCGCTCACCGGCTGCCGCGACGGCGGCACCGGTGGCGAAGGAAAGGAGAAGAGCGACGACCGCGGGCTTCATGATGCCCCCAAGGGCAATGTTCGGATGCAACGTTCGGATTTGCTGCCATCCCTTATGTGGCGCCATCCCCTTCATCTTACGAGAGTGACCGGCCGGTCCCTACACGATTTCGCCTGCGGCAGGGCGCCTGCCGTTCTGATTGGCGTGAAGGCTGCTTCCATGACGATTCAAGAACTCAGCCAGTCGCGCAGCTTCACCGAAGGACAGGCCACGCCGAACCGCCTCACCGACCAGTTCACCGTTCACCACCGCGGTATCGATGACCATCCAGCCATCGAAGTCAAAGCGGGCACCATATTCGATCATTTTCATCCAACGAACATGGGGATGCGCGGGGCACAAGCGAGGGCGCAGACGAACACCTGCCATCATCGTCACGGTACATCGTGCTGACCGCTCGCTGAGCATCCACCATATCTGGCAGAGCCGGTCCCATCGCGGGATTCCCCCGCCAGGACCGGGCAAGGATCTTCATGCCGCACGAGACGACGCTCATCGCCACCATCGTCATGGGCCTGGGTCTCGCCTTCCTGGGCGGCCTTCTCGCCAGCAAGCTCCGGCTGCCTCCCCTGGTCGGCTACCTGCTGGCCGGCGTCGCGGTGGGCCCGTTCACGCCCGGCTTCGTTGCCGACGAGGGGCTTGCCGCCCAACTCGCCGAGATCGGCGTCATCCTCCTGATGTTCGGTGTCGGGCTGCATTTCTCGATCAAGGATCTGCTCGCCGTCCGCGCCATCGCGCTTCCCGGTGCCCTCGGCCAGATCGCGGTGGCGACGGCGCTCGGCATCGGCATCGCACTCCTCTGGGGCTGGCCGTTCGGTGCGGGCCTGGTGTTCGGACTGGCGCTGTCGGTCGCCAGCACCGTGGTGCTGCTGCGCGCCCTCGATGAGCGCGGCATCCTCGATTCGGCGAACGGCCGGATCGCCGTCGGCTGGCTCATCGTCGAGGATCTCGCCATGGTGCTGGCGCTGGTGCTGCTGCCGGCGCTGGCCGGCGTTCTCGGCGGGGACCCGCGTGGCGGCGTGGCGGGCGACGTCGGCGGCGGCACTCTGGCCGTGACCTTGGCGCTGACGCTGGGCAAGGTCGGGGTGTTCCTTGCCCTCGTGCTGGTGGTCGGCACCCGCGCGATCCCGTGGCTTCTGATGCAGGTCGCCCGGACCGGCTCTCGCGAGCTGTTCACGCTCTCGGTGCTGGCGACGGCGCTCGGCATCGCCTTCGGCTCGGCCGAGTTGTTCGGCGTCTCCTTCGCGCTCGGAGCCTTCTTCGCCGGCGCCGTTCTGAGCGAAAGCGACTTCAGCCATCAGGCCGCGGCCGACGCGTTGCCGCTTCAGGATGCCTTTGCGGTGCTGTTCTTCGTCTCGGTCGGCATGCTGTTCGACCCGACGATCCTGCTCCGCGAGCCATTCGCGGTGCTCGCCGTCGTCCTGGTCATCGTCCTCGGCAAATCGCTGGCGGCGTTCGGGATCGTGCTGGCGTTCGGCTATCCGGCATCGACCGCGCTCACAGTGTCGGCCAGTCTGGCGCAGATCGGCGAATTCTCGTTCATCCTGGCGGGCCTCGGGGTGACCCTCGGGCTCCTGCCGCCGGAGGGACGCGACTTGATCCTCGCGGGCGCACTGCTGTCGATCACGCTCAACCCACTGGTGTTCATCGGTCTCGACCGGCTCTCCGGCTGGCTGCGCCGGCGCCCGGGCATGCTGGGCCGCCTCGAGCGCCGGAGATCCGACAGCCTGTCGGTGCTGCCTCCGGCCAACGAAGGCCCGCACGATCATGCGGTCATCGTCGGTTACGGACGGGTCGGCAGCGTGGTCGGAAAGGGCCTGAAGAGCCAGAATCTGCCGATCGTGGTCATCGACCAGAACCGCCGGCGGATCGAGGCGTTGCGTGAACGCGGCGTGCCGGCGGTCTACGGGGACGCGACGACACCGGGCGTTCTGGAAGCCGCCGGCACAGGGCAGGCACGGTTGATCGTGGTCGCCACGGCCGAGGGCTACCAGGCCCGGCGCGTTCTCGATCTTGCCCGCCAGATCAACCCCGGCATCGATACGGCGGTGCAGACCCACAGCGAGGCCGAGGTCGCCCATCTGGAGAGGCAAGGCGTGGGCGTGGCGATCATGGGGGAGCGCGAGCTCGCCTTCGGGCTGATGGACTATGCCCTGCGCAGCCTCGGCACCTCGGACGACCGGACGCGGCGTGTGGTCCAGGGGGTTCGGGTCGCGGGCGACGGTGGTGTCTACGAGCGGCGACACGGCGAACCGCCGCGTGGCGCGCCGGAACTGCGCCAGCACCACGACGAGGCCCCGCCGCACGATTGACGCGCACGCCCCTGCAGCCGTCCGATGAAATGCAAAATCTGCAGTGGCCGCGCTCAGAAAAAAAGCGGCCTCAAATGCCTTTCAATGATTGCAGATACGAACATTTTGCCATCGATTGGCAAAATACCCGTCATTAAAAACAAGCCAAATCACCGCAATTTCCGCAACCAGATCATTTGACCGGCGCCACTGATTTTCTACATAGTTGATATATATAGAAGGAGCATCGAGCCTTATGGGAGATTGGCATGCCGTTACGCCCTGAATACACCCTGCCCCAATCCGACGTGACCGAGTTCCTGTCCGCTCCGCTCTGGACGGAGAAGAACGGAAGCTCTCTCAGCGTCCTCTCGGCGCTGGCGCGGCTCGACATCGATCCCTGGGCTGAGGCGGCCCGCTTGGCGGCGCTGCCGAGGGACGCCGCGGCAGCGGCGCTCGCCGTCATCCTCCGCCGGCTTCCCGCGCAACAGCCCGACGCCCCGGATGCCGTCACGACCGCGGATCGCCTGGTGAAGCTCTTGCCGGAAGGAGGATCCGCCACAGCCATCACCAGCGAAACCGGTGACCGGAACCGCCACAGGGGCAGCTTCGGCCCTTGGCTTTTCCTCGTGCTCACGGCGATGCTCGTCGCCTGGGCGATGAACGGGATCTGGTCCTGACCGTCCGCCCGCAGGGACGCCAGGCGGCGGTGCGGATTTACGTCTCCAGAACGGAGGCGCCGGGTGCGTCGGCGAGCGGGGGATGCGCCGCGCTGCCCAGCGCCGGCGGCTTTCCTTTTCGACCCGAGCGTTGCGCCAGCCACGCCGTCCAGTCGGTCCACCAGCTGCCGCTGTGCGCGGTGGCCGTCTCGCGCCACGCCGGCGCGGTCGCGCCGGGCTCCCCGGCGTCGTTGGTCCAATAGGTGCCCTTGCCGCCGGGCGGGTTGATGATGCCGGCGATGTGCCCGCTGGACGCCAGCACGTAGCGCACCTTGCTCCCCTTGAGCAGCTGGGTGACGCGCCACGCGGCATCCCGGGGTACGATGTGGTCCTTCTCCGCGCCGACCGCGTAGACGTCCTGTGGGATGCGCCCGAGGCCGATGGTCTCGCCCTTGAGCGTGACCCTGCCGGGAACGATCAGGTTGTTCTCGACGTAGGTGTTGCGCAGGTACCAGCTGTGCGCCGCCCGCGCCATGCGGGTGCCGTCGCTGTTCCAGTACAGCCGGTCGAAGGCCGGCGCCTTGTTGCCCAGGAGGTCGTTGTTGACGACGTTCGACCAGATCAGGTCGTTGGGGCGCAGGAGGTTGAACATGTTGCTCATCTCCCGGCTGTCGAGATAGCCGCGCGCCATCATCTGCTGTTCGATGAAGTCCACCGTCGGCTCGCCCATGGCATCGCCCGCCCACGTGTTTCACCCTCCCGCGCCGGCCAGCTCATCCCAGGTCCCGACGGGTCAACCGTCCTGGGGGGCATCGTCATGATCGCGCGCGTGCCCACGTCCGTGGTGCTGAACGGGATCCTCGGGGACGCACCCGCGGAGCACGTCACGTTGGACTGGCTCACCGGGAGGCTTGGCCAGCGTTCCTTCGGCGTCATCCTCCTTCTCCTGGCGCTCCTCGGCGTGCTTCCGGGCGTGTCCGCCATGGCCGGCGCGCTGCTTACCATCGTTGCGCTCCAGATGATCCTGGATCGTCCGGGGCCCGTGTTCCCCCGCCGCATAGCCACCCGTCACGTCGAGACCCGGCGGCTCAGCGCGATCATCCGCCGGACCGTTCCGGTGTTGCGGTATCTGGAACGGTTCATCCGGCCGCGCTGGGCCACCCCGTTCGCGGCAACCAAGCGGGTGGTCGGCGGTGTCGTCCTGCTGCTTGGCACGAGCCTCCTCATTCCCGTCCCCCTGAGCAACCTCCCCCCTGCCCTCCTCGTCCTCCTGATCGCCTTCGCCTACCTGGAGGAAGACGGTGCGCTGCTCTGCGCCGCGCTGGTCGGAACCCTCTTGCTGTCCGCCATCGCCCTGGGGGCCGCCTGGGAGACGATGAGCGCCGCCGGCTGGCTGCCAAGTTTCCTGTAGAGGCCTCCATTTCCCGAACGAGCCGGCACATCGCCAGCGGCTGACCGGGGCCAGAGACCAGCGGGCCGAACGGTGGCCATGTCCGTGCGCCATGCCGGTGGCGCCATCTATGCGATGGCTGCGTCAGCCTGCTCGGCCCGCTCCAACTCCAGGGGATCGATCATGGCGGCCATCATACCGCCGGCGGCTGCCGGCAGCAGGATCACCGTCGCGACACGCCGGTAAACCGGAAAGGACAAGCCGTCCACCAGTTCTTCGTCGGTTTCGACCGTGTAGGTTCCCGCCGGCTGCACACCGTCCATCCCCGTCAGCGCGAAGGGGTGCGAGAATGTCACCGTTTTGCTGGTGGTGCGTGAGAACATCGGACGTCTCCTGGGGTTCGATCTACCGGACACAGGCGGAAGGAACTCGGTCAAAGCATCAACCATCACGCCCCACCTGCGGCGGCAAAAGTTTTTCCAATTACCACATCAAGATCCATATGAGCACAGGCGCGCAATTTCGCCCGCACGGGGCATGGATATTCAGAGCATGCAGCTTTATTGCTGCGGACAGGATCAGGAACGCGCCAGGCGCTTTCACAGTTCGGCAAAGGCGACAGTGGCTGCGGCCGCAGCCTCCGTGGACGGCTGGCTGCCGATGTCCGCGTCGTCCTCGGCCTCGGCGGTGCGCTCGACGTGCTTCGCCAGAGCGGTGACTAGACCGGCTTTCCGGTAGTCCGCCAGCCACCCCATGGCGGCGGCGCCGCTCTCACTGCGAACCGGCGCACTCCATTGACATTCCCTCGGCAAGGGAGCATTGCCGTAAATCGCTCGAACAACACGATCTTCGTGCGTCTGTGTGTGGGGCAGGTAGACGCCGACGGAGGGGCAACGCCGATACCAACCAGATGCTGACGAGCGGCGTGATCGGCGCCCACGCTGGCGCGCGCTTGAGCAGCCGGATGCCAGCCTGCACGTTGCGCATTCTGCTGGTGCCGATGGTGGTGGCTGTGGTCGTCAAGATGGCGGTCGACGTTGTCATGACGCCGGAGGAAGCCTATTCGCTGGCGCCCAAACGGTGACACAGGCGCATCCCCCGTAAGGCTCGTGTCAGGCTCGGACTCTACAGTCGCCCTGTTCCAAGCGACGGAGGCGATCATGAGTCGGCACGAGAACGACGACGAGAACGACAACCATCAGGACGACAATCGCCGCGAAGCCCACCGCGGGGATCATCACGATCACCGCGGTCGCGACGACGACGACCGCTACACGGGCGCCGATGCCGACGACACGCTGGTCGGCGGCGACGGCGACGACCATTACGAGGGCGGCGGCAGCGACGACGACATCAGCGGCGGAGCCGGCGGCGACGACCTGTACGGCAACCAGGGAATCGACTTGGTGCACGGCGGCGACGGGGACGATTCCGTCTTCGGCGGCCAGGACGCCGACCGGCTGTACGGCGACCTGGGCGGCGACCTCGTCTTCGGCAACCTGGGCAGCGACCAGCTCTACGGCGGCCAGGGCAACGACACCCTGTTCGGCGGCCAGGGCGACGACGTCCTGGACGGCGGCGACGGCGACGACCGGCTGGCCGGCAACCTGGGCGACGACACGCTGACCGGCGGGCTCGGCGCCGACCGCTTCCAGTGCTTCGGCCGCGACACCATCACCGATTTCGACGCCGCGCAGGGCGACCGCGTCGTGCTGGCGCCCGGCGCCGCCTACGCCGTCGCCTCCAACGCGGCCGGCGACGCCGTGCTGACGTTCGACGACGGAACCACGGTGACCCTCTCCGGCGTCCAGCCGTCCGCCGTGAGCGCCGGCTGGTTCGTCACCCTCTGATCCCCGCCCCTCTGATCCCCGCACTGAAAAAGGACATCGCCATGACCATCAGGACCGCCCTTTTCCCGCTGGCGCTGGCCGGCGCCCTCCTGGCCGCCGCCCCGGTGCTGGCCGGCCCGACCTGCACCGACGCGCCGAAGGACAGCTGGCTCAGCGAAGGCGCCATGAAGCAGAAGATCGCCGACATGGGCTACAAGGACATCCGCGTCTTCAAGGTGACGCAGGGCAACTGCTACGAGATCTACGGCTTCGACAAGGACGGCAAGCGGGCGGAGGTCTATTTCCACCCGGTCACCGGCGCCGTCGTCGAGGCCAAGTGATGCGGACCACGGCCATCGAAGGCGCCGTGCCGGCCGGCCCCCAGGCGGGGCCGGCCATGGTGCGGGTGTGGGATCCCTTCGTGCGGATCTTCCACTGGACCGTGGTCGGCTGCTGCGCGGCGGACCTGTTCGTGCTGGGCGGCGGACGGCTGCCCCACACGGTCGTCGGCTACACGGTGGCGGCGCTGGTCGCCGCGCGCGTCGTGTGGGGCTTCATCGGCCCGCGGCACGCCCGCTTCGCCGGCTTCGTGCCCGGCCCGGCGGCGCTGCTGCGCTACCTGTCGGCCCTGGCGCGCGGGCGGGAGCCGCGCCTCCTGGGCCACAACCCGGCGGGGGCGGTCATGATCCTGGCGCTGCTCGCCACCCTGGCCGGCCTCGGCGTCACCGGCTGGATGACCACGCTCGACGCCTTCTGGGGCGCGGAATGGCTGGAGGAACTGCACGGGACGCTGGCCGACGGGCTGCTCGCCCTGGTGGCGGTCCACGCCGCCGCGGCCGTGATCGAAGGCGCGCGCCACCGCGAGAACCTCGTGTGGGCGATGGTGACGGGAAGGAAGCGTGCCTCATCACCGGCCGGTTGACCGGCCCGGGCGTGGAGTGGGAAAGAAGATCATGCGCATGCTGATCGTGGAGGACGAGGCGGAGCTGTCCGCCCTCGTGCAGGGCAACCTGCGGCGGGAGGGGTACGCGGTGGACGCCGCTGCCACCGCCGACGAGGCGCGCGCGGCGCTGGCCACCACGCGCTACGACGTGGTGCTGCTCGACCTCGGGTTGCCGGACGAGGACGGGCTGGGCGTGCTGCGCGACCTGCGCGCCCGGCGCGACGGCACGCCGGTCATCGTCGTCACCGCCCGCGACGCGGTGGCGGAACGCGTGCGCGGGCTGAACGCCGGGGCCGACGACTACATCGCCAAGCCCTTCGCGCTGGAGGAGCTGGTCGCCCGCATCGGCGCCATCCTGCGGCGGCCGGGCGGCGTGCTGGGCATCCGGCTGGAGCTTGCCAACCTCGCCTTCGACACGGTGTCGCGGGAGGTGGCGGTGGACGGCCGCACGGTCGTGGTGCCGCGCCGCGAGCTGGCGGTGCTGGAGGCGCTGCTGCGCCGCGCCGGCCGGGTGGTCGCCCGCGAGGCGCTGGAGGGCGCCGTCTACGCCTTCGACGAGGAGGTCGAGTCGAACGCGCTGGAGGCGCACGTGTCGCGCCTGCGCAAGCGTCTGGGGGAGGCCGGCGCGCGCCTCGGCATCCACACGGTGCGCGGCGTCGGCTATCTCGTCCGGGCCGAGGAGGGCTAAGCGCGTGGCCGCCCGCACCGACACGCCGGACGAGCGCCGGGCCGTCCGCCGCGACGTGGCGCTGATCGCCGCCATCGCCGCCCTGACCGCGCTGGCGCTGGGCGGCGGCTACGCCGCGTCCCGCGACATGGTGGCGCGGGTGACCGAAGCGCACGCGCTGGACCTCGCGCGCGAGTTCACGCGCAGCCTCGCCGACGCGCTGTCGGTCTTCGACCCGGCCGGCCGCTACGTCGGCGTGCGCGGCGAACAGCAGGAGGCGGTGTACCGCTTCGCCCGCGACGTGGCGCACATCGACCGCATGGTCGCCATCGGCGCCGACCGGGTGGTGGCCTTCGACAGCCGCGGCGCCAAGACCGGCATGCGCTACGACAAGCCCTACATCGCCGCCGCCCTCGACCACGGCCGGGCGACCGTGATGTTCGCCGACGCCGACGACGCGGACGGGCGCTACGTGGCCGAGACCTACGTGCCGGTGCGCGCCGACGGGCGCGTCGTCGGCGTGTTCGAGCTGTACCTGGACGTGGCCGGCTACGTGGCCTCGGTGGAGGCGGTGTTCCGCCTCGCCTACACGACGTTCGCCGCCGCCGTGCTGCTGACGACGCTGGCGGCGGTGGCACTGGTCGGCCGGTCGCTGCGCCGGCGGCTGGCCGACCTGCGCCGCATGCGGACCCTGCGCGACGCCGCCGAGCGCAGCCTGGAACAGCAGAAGCGCTTCACCGCCAACGCCGCGCACGAACTGCGCACGCCGCTGGCCGTGCTGCGCGCCCGCCTCGACGGGCTGCCGCCCTCGCCCGCCGCCGCGGCGCTGGCGCGCGACGCCGACCGCATGGGGCATCTGGTCGACCAGTTGCTGACCGTCGCCCGGCTTGAGGCGCGGCAGGTCGAGCTGGAGGACGGCGTCGACCTCGCGGCCGTGGCGCGCGACACCGTCGCCGCGCTGTTCCCGCTGGCGCTGGCCGACGGCAAGTCCATCGAACTGGCAGTCGAAATGGACGGCCCGCCGCACGCCGTGCCGGTGCGCGGCAACGCCTTCGTGCTGGAGGACGCGCTGCGCAACCTGATCGGCAACGCGCTGCGCCACACGCCGGCGGGCGGCGCGGTCGAGGTGGCCGTCGGTGCCGACCCGCCGGCCCTGGAGGTGCGCGACCGCGGCCCCGGCGTGCCGGCGGCGTTGCGCGCGCACCTGTTCGAACCCTTCGTCCAGGGCCGCGAGCGGCGCGGCAGCGCCGGTCTGGGGCTGGCGATCGTCGCCGAGACCGCCCGGCTGCACGGCGGCGCCGTGGGTGTGGAGGACCGTCCCGGCGGCGGCTCCGTCTTCCGCCTGCGCCTGCCGCACCCGGCCACCACCGCACACAAGGTCACGACCGATGCAGCGTAGCTTCTACCGCACCCTGGCGCGCCGCCTGTCCGCCGCGGCGCTGGTCATCGCGCTCGTCCTGGGCGGGGCGGTCTACCTCTACGAGATGGAGCGCATCGACGACGCGGTGGTCGATCTGGCGATGCGGGAAGCCCGCGCCTTCGCCGCGCTGGACGACGGCACGCCGCTGGAGAGCCGGCTGCGGGGCTTCCTGGCGGCGCGCGAGCACGGCCCCGACGGCCACTTCGTCTTCGCCGAGGTGTACGACGCCGGCCGCAGGCCGCTGGCCGAGGTGTCGCGCGGCGACGTGGCGGCGGTGGAGGCGGCGTTCGATCGCACCGCCCATCCCTTTCCGGCGGACGGGCGGGCGCACTACGACAAGGTGACGCTGGGCGGCCAGCTGTACCTGCGCGTGTTGACCGACCTGCCGTCCGGCCGCTCCGGCGGTTTCTTCGAGGGCATCTTCGCGGTGGCCCCCGAGCGCTTGGCGCACGCCCGCGACAGCGTGCTCGGCACCGTGGCGGTCGTCGTCGCCGCCGTCGCCGGGACGACGCTGTTCCTGCTGCCCATCGTCATCGGCCTCAACCGCCATCTGGTCAGCCTGTCGGAGCGCCTGCTGCGCGCCAACGTCGAGATCCTGGAGGTGCTGGGCGGCGCCATCGCCAAGCGCGACAGCGACACCAGCCAGCACAATTTCCGCGTCACGCTCTACGCCGTGCGTCTGGCCGAGGAGCTGGGGCTGGACCGCGCCGCCATCCGCGCGCTGATCAAGGGGGCGTTCCTGCACGACGTCGGCAAGATCGCCATCGGCGACGCCATCCTGCTCAAGCCCGGCAAGCTGACGGAGGAGGAGTTCGCGGTGATGAAGACGCACGTCGACCACGGCGTCGACATCGTCCGCCACTCGCGCTGGCTGGACGACGCCGCCCCCGTGGTCGGCGGCCACCACGAGAAGTTCGACGGCGGCGGCTACCCGCGCGGCCTGTCGGGCGAGGCCATTCCGGTGGGCGCGCGGATCTTCGCCGTGGTCGACGTGTTCGACGCGCTGACCTCCCGCCGCCCCTACAAGGAGCCGATGCCCTTCGCCAAGGCGATGGCGATCATCGGCGGCGACAGCGGCCGGCACTTCGACCCGGCGGTCGTCGCCGCCTTCACCCGCATCGCCGGGGACCTGCACGCCCGCTTGTCCGCCAGCGGCGACGACGATCTGCGGGCCGCCGTCCTGGCCGCGACGACGGCGTACTTCTAATCGTCCTCGTACAGCCCCTTGGACGCCCCGCGGTGGCAGGCCTCGCAGTTGGCCTTGGAGACGACGTCCCTGCGTTTCCACACGGCCGGGTCGAAGCGGTGTTCGTGCAGCCACCAGCGTTGTTCCGTGACGCGCGTCAGCCGGCCGTCGCCGCGCCCGGCGTTGGCCGTCAGGTAGGCGCGGATGGGTCCCGCGATCTCCGGCGGCAGGCTGGCCTTGTCGCCGAAGTGGTCGGCCAGCCCCTCCATGATGCGGTTCCAGCTCGCGGCCGGCAGCAGGCCGGGCTGGAAGGCCATGTGGCACTCGCCGCATTCCTTCCGTGTCGGATCGTGGGCGACGGGCGGCACCCGTTCGAACTCGTTGGCCGACGCGGCACCGCTCACCAGCAGCGCGGCGGCGGCGATGACCCTGCGCAGACTGGTCATGGCGCGCTCCCTATTGGCCGGCCAGGAAGGTGATGAAGTCGCCCTTCTCGCGGGCGGTGCAGGCACGTCCCAGCACGTTGGGGCAGTCGCGCTCGAACCGCTTCTCCACCTCGGCGGCGTCGGTGAAGCACTTGGGGTTGGCGGAGACGGCCATCGGATCGATGGCGCGGCCCGTCTTGGCGTGCTTGCCGGCGGCGGCGGGGTTCGGCGTGTGGCAGGCGGCGCAGGCCGTCGTCTCCGCCCGGCCGCCGCCGTGCGGGCCGAGATACAGCGCCCGGCCGCGCTCGGCCGAGAAGCCGGCGAAGCCGGCGTCCTGCGCCTTGGCCTGGGCGGCATAGCCGTCGAGGATCTTCGTGCGCGCGGGATCGGCGCCCGCGGCCAGGACGGTGCCCGAGACGAGCGCCGCGGCGGCGGCGAGGGCAAGGATGCGTTTCATGGTATCGCTCGGTTGCGGGGATATCAGGCGGGGCGGGGGGCGGGGGTGCGGCGCTTCAGCCAGTGCAGGCCGAAGACCACGGCGACGTGGGCCAGGACGACGTACAGCGCGGCCTCGCCCAGCGCCTCGTGCAGGTCCTCCACCGGCCCGACGAAATCCGCCACGGCGCCGGTGCCCGCCGCCAGGGCGACGCCGGCCAGCAGGGCGGCGGCCATCCAGGCGACCAGCGGGCTGCGCTCCGCGCGGGCACCGGCGTCGCCGGTCAGCAGGCGGGCCAGCCAGTCCCGCAGCGGCTGCACGGCGGGCCTCGGGAAGCGCAGCGGGCTTCCCGTGCGGGCGAGGACGCCGGTGGCCGCCCGCAGCGCCAGCGCGGCGAGGACCGCGCAGCCGGAGAAGACGTGCATGCCGTAGGTGTCCTCGTCGCCGGTCAGGTAGGCCACCAGAAAGGCGCCGGACAGCGTCGCGTGGAACAGCAGGAGGACGGTCATTTCGGCGGCGGTCGGTTTGCGGGCGGCCATGGCGGCTCTCCGTGGCGGTGGTTCAGTCGTGGTGTCCGGCGACGGTCCACAGGTCGCGCAGGCTGCCCGTGCCCTGGGCGGCGGCCTGCCAGCCGGTGGCCAGCGAGCCGACCACAAGGGCGGCGAGCAGCGTGTGGACGATCATTCTCTTGAGCATGGCGGCCTCCCTGGCGGCGGGGTGCGGCGGATCAGTCGTCGTCATCGTCGTGGCCGCGGCGGTCGCGGAAGCGGTCCTGGCCGAAGGCGGTGCCGTCGTCGCGGATGATCTGGCTGGCCTGGATGGCGCCGTGGCGGACGCGGCCGACCACGGTGACCGGGTTGCCGGCCTGCAGCCCGTCCGGCAGGAAGCCGCGGCTGGTCACGTCGATCCGGTTCTGGCCGTCGGTCAGGACGAACCAGGTGGCGTTGACCGTGTCCACCGTGCCGGCGACGGTGCCGCCGCCGGCCTTCAGCACGTCGGCGATCGGCTGCGGGCCGGTGGGCTGTTGGGCGGCGTGGCGGTGGTGGTCGCCGGCATGGGCGGCCCCGGACAGCGTCAGGGCGGCAAGCGCGGCGATGGCGGCGGCTTTCAGCATGGCATCACCTGTGGGTCGGATGGGGCGCCGGAGCGCCCGATGGACCACACTCTGCCGCAGGCGACCTGAGGCGAGGCTGAACGGCGTGTTCATCCGGCGTTCAGGGACGGCCGCCCGGCCGCGGCGCGCCGCCGCTCCGCCCTTCGGGCGCCGTGGTTATGAAAATTAGCTTGCCCTAATTCAAGGAAAACGGGATGATCCGCCGGCTCAAGCTTATGCGGCGATACGCCGCATTGCGCGGCAGCGATTGCTTAAAATGCGACCCATCGGAGGAGTGCCTGTGAACACGAAGAGTGCGTTTGCGGCGGCGGCCGTGCTGGCGTTCGGCGTCCTGTCCGAACCGGCGGTTCGCGCGGCGCACGGCGCGGACGCGCCGGCGGCCACGGTCGACCTGACGAAGTGGACGCCGCCGGACATCGCCACCGTGAAGGACGACGATCTGGGCAAGCTCATCAAGTACGGCTACGCCCTGACGAC